>Ga0302303_10001062_pt1 | contig 18833 bp, 16 predicted proteins | sample III_Palsa_E2_1_FD_194542 | JGI IMG/M metagenome (GOLD analysis project Ga0302303, IMG submission 194542) | Peat permafrost microbial communities from Stordalen Mire near Abisko, Sweden - III_Palsa_E2_1 | ecosystem: Environmental > Terrestrial > Soil > Palsa > Peat permafrost | place: Sweden...
AAATGTGGGTAGCGGTAACTTCTGCTATTTCGACAACACCAAAATGACCTTGCGCGCCGAGCATTTTATGGCGTCGGGGGCTTTGCCGCCGGGCTTTCCGGCGATCGAGATCGATGGGCAGTTCTATTGGGACGGCGGTTTGGTCTCGAATACGCCGCTGTCCGAAGTGCTGCAAACCTCGCCACGGCGCGATACCTTGGCATTCCAGGTGGATTTATGGAGCGCGGTGGGCGATGTGCCGACCCATGTCGGGGCGATCGGCGAACGGACCAAGGATATTCAATTTTCCAGCCGTACCCGGATGGTCACGGACAACTTGAGCCGGTCGCAGCATTTCCGCCGCGTCTTGCGCGAAGTGCTGGATAAAGTGCCGGCCAAAACGCGCCAGACCGACGGCTGGTGCAAACTGGCCGAAGAGATCGCTTGCGACAAGCACTACAACATCGTGCACCTGATCTATCGCGACAAGGCTTACGAAACCGAATACAAAGACTTTCAGTTCGGTGCGCCCACCATGCGTGAGCATTGGCAAAGCGGGCTGGAGGATATCCGTCACACCCTCAAGCAGGAAAACTGGCTGGATATGCCGACCGGGGATTCCGGTTTTATTACGCACGACATACATCGGCCGCGCAAATAAAAAGGTTTTTCTTTCCGGGGACAGACCACGATTAAAGGATGCTTTAACCGTGGTCTGTCCCCCTTGATGTTCTGCCCTGGCCCGTTGGCCCGTCAGCCGACAGGGGCAGGCAGGAGCATTTAGCGGTGCCCGCCGCCCGCGCCCCCACCGCTATGTCCGCCACCGCTAGAGCCGTTGTGCCCGCCGCTAATCAGCTCTGCGCCGCCGTGCCCCCCAAAGCGACCGCCGTAACGTCCGCCGTAATAGCCTCCACGGTAATGACCGCCGCCGTAATAACCGGCGCCGTAATAACCTCCCAAAACAATGCCGCCGCCGTAAATGCCGCCGTAATCCGCGGCATAGCCGTATGGGTATGGACCGTATGCACCGTAATAGCCCGCGGCATAGGGCTGTGCGTATCCATATCCCGGTCCGACGACACATCCGGCCAAACCCAAAACCGCGCATAAGACTGCAATTAACCTGAACATTTTGCTTGCCTCTCCAGTGATGGCCTTCCAAGTTAGGCGAGTGCGCCGGTCACTTGGTTCACCCAGAGTTGTGTCCTTAAATTTCAGTTGCCGCCTCGAGTTCCCCTTGGCGCGAGCGATAAAAAAAGCCCCGCTCGAAAGCGGGGCGTCTGATCTACTGGATTTTCTTTAAGGCCACGAACCACATTTGAATGATGCGTTAATCGTGGTCCGTCCCCCTTGGGAACTCAGGCAATAACCTTGGCAATGGCGATTGCGACCGTATCGATATTTTTCGTATTGAGTGCCGCGACGCAAATACGGCCGGTGCTGACCGCATAAATGCCGAATTCCTCTTTCAGGCGCTCGACTTGCGCGGCATTCAAGCCCGAATACGAGAACATGCCGCGTTGAGCACTGACAAAACCGAAATCGCGGTTGGCGCCATGGGCCTTGAGCTTTTCCACCAGGCTGATGCGCATGGTGCGGATGCGCTCGCGCATTTCGCCCAGTTCTTCTTCCCACATGGCGCGCAGCTCGGGATTGCCGAGTACGGCCGCCACCACGGCGCCGCCATGGATCGGCGGATTCGAATAGTTGGTGCGGATCACGCGTTTTAATTGCGACATCACGCGGGTGGCTTCGTCTTTGTTGCCGGTGGTAATCGTCAGCGCGCCGACACGTTCGCCGTACAGCGAGAACGATTTCGAGAACGAGCTGGAAATAAACACGTTCATGTCGGTGGCGGCAAACAGGCGTACGGCCGCGGCGTCGGCATGGATGCCGTCGGAGAAGCCTTGGTAAGCCATATCGAGGAAGGGCACCAGCTTGCGTGCTTGCACCGTCTCCGCGACGATTTTCCACTGCTCCGCGCTCAGATCGGCGCCGGTGGGGTTATGACAGCAGGCATGCAACACGATAATGGTGCCGGCCGGGTAGGTGTTCAGCGCCGTTATCATGGCGTCGAACGCGACACCGTGGGTGGTGGCCTCGTAATACGGGTAGTTGATCACCTCAAAGCCTGCTGCTTCAAACAGGGCCCGATGGTTTTCCCAGCTCGGGTCGCTGATGGCGACCTTGGCGTTCGGGTTCAGGCGCTTGAGGAAATCGGCGCCGATTTTCAACGCCCCCGTGCCACCTAGCGCCTGAGCGGTCACCGCCCGGCCTTCCGTGACGAGCGGCGAATCGGCGCCCAGCAACATTTTTTGCACGGCGGAGTCGTAAGCTGCGAGCCCGTCGATAGGCAAATAGCCACGCGGCGAGGCGGTGTCGACCCGAATTTTTTCGGCTTCGCGGACCGCGCGCAAGAGCGGCAGGCGGCCTTCGTCATTGGTATAGACACCCACCCCGAGATTGATCTTGGTGGGCCGGGTATCGGCGTTGAATGCTTCGTTCAGGCCAAGGATGGGATCGCGTGGTGCCAGTTCTACGGCGGAAAACAGAGTCATTTAAAGGCTCGGAAGTGGGGAAACCTGGATCGCCTATAGGGGCTAGAATAGACGGTTAGAAAAAAAGACGAGGTTTGTCTATCCATGCCAGCCCACAGCAATAACCCTAACATTCTAGCGAAGATGACTGATTTGTGCGAGATTTCAGACGGCTCAGGCGCGGTTGCCCCTGATGCAGCGGAGGCGAACTTCGTGCATTTTGACGATTCGCCTTACCAATTATTCCAACCGTATCCGCCCGCCGGCGACCAGCCGGAGGCGATCCGTCAACTGACCGAAGGGATCAGCGATGGCTTGTCGTTCCAGACTTTGCTGGGGGTAACCGGTTCCGGCAAGACCTTCACTATGGCGAATACGATAGCCCGGATGGGGCGTCCCGCCATCATTTTTGCGCCGAATAAGACTTTGGCGGCTCAGTTGTATTCGGAATTCAGGGAGTTTTTCCCCAGAAATGCGGTTGAGTACTTCGTTTCGTACTACGATTATTACCAGCCTGAGGCTTATGTTCCTCAGCGCGACCTGTTTATCGAAAAAGACTCCTCGATTAACGAGCATATCGAGCAAATGCGTTTGTCGGCGACAAAAAGCCTGATGGAACGTCGCGATGTGGTGATCGTAGCCACCGTGTCGGCGATTTACGGTATCGGCAATCCTTCCGAATACCACCGCATGATCCTGACCTTGCGCCAGGGCGACAAAATCGGTCAGCGCGAGGTGATCTCGCGGCTGATTGCGATGCAATATTCGCGCAACGACACCGATTTCCAGCGCGGCACTTTCCGCGTGCGCGGCGACACCATCGATATTTTCCCGGCCGAGCATGCCGAATTGGCGGTGCGTGTCGATTTGTTCGACGACGAGATCGATACGCTGCAATTATTCGACCCCTTGACCGGCCGCATCCGCCAGAAAATTCCACGGTTTACCGTCTACCCCTCGTCGCATTATGTGACCCCTCGCGATACGGTGATGCGCGCGGTTGAAACCATCAAGGACGAATTGCGCGACCGGCTGGAGTTTTTCCATAAGGATATGAAACTGGTCGAGGCGCAACGGATTGAGCAGCGTACCCGTTTCGACCTGGAGATGTTGCAGGAATTGGGCTTTTGCAAAGGTATCGAGAATTATTCGCGGCATTTCTCCGGCTCGCTGCCGGGCGAGCCGCCGCCGACCCTGGTCGACTATCTGCCGCCCGATGCCTTGATGTTCTTCGATGAATCGCACGTCTTGATCGGTCAGTTGAACGGCATGTACAACGGCGACCGGGCGCGTAAGGTCAATTTGGTCGACTACGGTTTTCGCCTGCCTTCGGCGCTGGATAACCGGCCGCTTAAATTTGAAGAGTTCGAGCGCAAAATGCGCCAGGCGATTTTTGTCTCGGCCACGCCGGCCGATTACGAAGCCCGGCATGCGGGGCAAGTGGTCGAGCAATTGGTGCGTCCCACCGGCTTGATCGACCCCGAGATCGAAGTGCGCCCGGCGCGGACCCAGGTCGACGATATCCTGTCCGAGATCCATCTGCGGGTGAAGGCGGGCGAGCGGGTGCTGGTGACGGTGCTGACCAAACGTATGGCCGAACAGTTGACCGACTTCCTGGCCGAACATGGGGTCAAGGTACGGTATCTGCACAGCGATATCGATACCGTCGAGCGGGTCGAAATCATCCGCGATTTACGTTTGGGTGCATTCGACGTACTGGTCGGTATCAATTTGCTGCGCGAAGGGCTGGACATTCCCGAAGTATCGCTGGTGGCCATTCTCGATGCCGACAAGGAAGGTTTCTTGCGCGCCGAACGCTCACTGATCCAGACCATCGGGCGGGCCGCGCGCAACGTCAACGGCAAAGCCATTTTGTACGCCGACACCATGACCAAGTCGATGCAGGGCGCTATCGGCGAAACCCAGCGGCGCCGTGCCAAGCAGGTCCAGCACAATCTGGACCACGGCATCACGCCGCGCGGGGTGGTCAAACGCATCAAGGACATGATCGACGGCGTGTATAACGTCGACGACGTGCGCGCCGAAGCACGCGCCGAGCAGGACCGCGCCCGCTTCGAAGATATGACCGAGAAACAGATCGCGAAGGAAATCAAGCGCCTGGAAAAACAAATGATGGATCACGCAAAAAATCTCGAATTCGAAAAAGCCGCGCAAGCCCGCGACCAGTTATCGAAACTGCGCGAGAAGGTGTTTGGTGCGAGTGTTCACGACCATGTCGAGGGCGCGAACTAAAAGGCGTGCTGCCGGCGTCGCGCGTCGCTTGCTTGGAGCGGCCAAGCGGCGCGACACACTCCTTGCCAGCCGACCGGAAAGGGGTGTTCGCAAGCCCATTATTAGCGTGAACAGGCCCTAGGACAAACCCGATATCATGGCGCGCTTCAGACTTGGGTCGGGCGCATGTAGCAGCATGTAATGTGCCGCGAGCGCGTGCGCCGAAATAGGGCGTCGTATGCTCAAACGCCTGATCCGGCAAGGGTTGGGCTTTACCCCGCCTGATTTTTTTGGGTCTCGCGGACTGCGTCGATGCGCGCCGAATCGAGTCCATTACCCGCCAATCGGTAAATAGTCGTTATCACAATCCACGCATTGCCTGGCATTTGGGGCTGTGTATATTGCGTCAGACGTTATGCGATTAAACGATAAAAAAGATACGCTGTAAGGAGACTTGCCAGATGGATTTGCTTAAACGATATTTCGGTTTTGAAGAGGCCGGCACCAATCTGCGCACGGAAGTGCTTGCCGGGGTAACCACCTTTTTGACGATGGCTTACATTATCTTCGTCAACCCGGCGATACTCGGCGACGCGGGCATGCCGAAAGAAGCGGTGTTTGTTGCGACCTGTCTGGTGGCGGCGATTGCCACCTTGATCATGGGTTTGTACGCCAACTACCCGATTGCCTGCGCGCCGGGCATGGGACTCAATGCGTATTTCGCCTACACCGTGGTGAAAGGCATGGGTTTTACCTGGCAAGCGGCGCTGGGCGCGGTTTTTATTTCCGGCTGCCTGTTCCTGATCGTCACGCTGTTTCGGGTGCGCGAGCAGATCGTCAATGGCATTCCTCATTCCATCCGTATTTCTATCACGGCCGGTATCGGTCTATTTCTCGGTATTATTTCCCTCAAGAGCTCGGGCGTGATCGTCGGCAATGCGGAAACGCTGGTCACGCTGGGCGACCTGCACCAGCCGCATGTGATCCTTGCCGTGATTGGTTTCTTTACCATTGTCACGCTCGACGTGCTTAAAGTGCGAGGCGCGATCCTGATCGGTATCGTTGGTGTGACCGTTCTCAGCTTCTTCTTCGGCGGCAACCAGTTTCACGGCATCGTGTCGGCGCCCCCGTCAATTGACGGCACGTTGTTTCATCTCGACATTCGCGGTGCGCTGTCGATGGGTATCGTCAACGTGGTGCTGGTGTTTTTCCTGGTCGAACTGTTTGACGCGACCGGCACTTTGATGGGAGTGGCAAACCGCGCCGGCTTGCTGGTCGAAGGCAAGATGCATCGCTTGAACAAGGCCCTGCTGGCAGATAGCGCGGCGATTGTGGCGGGATCCTTGCTGGGTACCTCGTCGACCACCGCTTACATCGAAAGCGCTTCCGGCGTACAGGCGGGCGGGCGCACCGGCGTCACCGCCATCACGGTCGGCTTGTTATTTCTTGCCGCGCTGTTTTTCGCCCCGCTGGCGGGTGTTGTGCCCAGCTATGCCACGGCGCCGGCCTTGTTGTATGTTGCTTGTCTGATGCTGCGTGAACTGGCTAATCTACCTTGGGACGATGCGACCGAAAGTATCCCGGCGGCACTCACGACACTGCTGATGCCGTTCACCTATTCGATTGCCAACGGCATTGCCTTCGGTTTTATTTCTTATGCCGGCTTGAAGCTTTTTACCGGACGGGCAAGCCAGGTCAAGCCCATCGTCTGGATCATCGCCGCCGTGTTCTTGTTCCGCTATTTTTATCTCGGCGGCGGCTAGATAATTTTTGCTTCTCCAATCGCTTAAGCCGCCTATCAGGCCGCCCTCCGGGGCGGTTTTTTTTCATCCGTCCCAACCGCATCAAAGGGCCGTGATGGTTGTTTGCCCCGGCAATCGCAGCGTCATTGCGTCGCATAGGTCGCACTGTGACTGACCCTGATGATATAATGCGAATAGTTCTCATTATCATATGTAGGACTAAGTTACGCTGCGCTGTCCTCGGGGGTATGCGCTGCATGGACGCCTGCATGCGTTATTCGTCATTTGTCAGAAGGGAGTTTTATGCGTCAATCGAATCTTGTTCGTGTCCTGTTGTGTGTTGCTCTGAGCGCTGCCATTCCTGCGCTGGCGGCCGAGTACCCCATCGGCAAACCGCATCTTGAAGGCGGGATGGAAGTGGGCACGGTTTACCTGCAACCGATTACGATGGACCCGGAAGGCATGATGCGCCGCGCGTCGGATTCGGACATTCATCTGGAAACCGACATTCACGCGGTGAAAAACAATCCGACCGGCTTCGCCGAAGGCGATTGGATGCCTTATCTGCAAGTGAAATACGAATTGAGCAAGATCGGCAGCACACAAACCGTGAAAGGCGACCTGATGCCGATGGTGGCGAACGACGGTCCGCACTACGGCGACAACGTCAAACTGTTTGGCCCGGGTAAATATCACGTGAAGATTTCCATTGCTCCGCCGGCTCAAATGGGCGCGGCTGCGTTCGGCCGGCATATCGACAAGGAAACCGGCACCGGCCCGTGGTTTAAACCGTTCAGCGTCGAATACGATTTCCCCTTTGCCGGTATCGGTAAAAAGGGCGGCTATTGATGTGTGTCACGGCGGCCGGCCGCTATCCGGCCGACACTAGCCGCTGAACCCAGGGCGGCGCTACCGCGGCGCCGTTCGCTTGAACCGAGGATGTTCTGATGAACCGGCTTTATCGCAATGCGCTGTTGATCTCGGCGCTATCGGTGCTGATGGGCTTGCCCGTCATGGCGCAGGCTGAAGATCTGTCGACCTTCAAAGTGGAGTTGGCCGACGGGCATCTCACGCCAGCCCGGCTGGAAGTGCCGGCGGGAAAACGTTTCAAGATCCTGATTTTTAACCGCGGCAACAGCGCGGTTGAATTCGAAAGCGTGCAGTTGCGCAAAGAAAAAGTCCTGGCACCGGGCGCCGATTCATTTGTTGTGGTCGCACCGCTCGATGCCGGTGAGTATCGTTTCTTCGACGACTTTCATCAAAGCACGGCACAGGGCGTGATCGTCGCCAAGTAGGCAGGGCAGTGGTGTTTGAGTCGGCGCTCAAACCCACGATGAAATCAAGGATCGAGTCAGGAAAACAACGATGGGACAGATTTTGTTTGTGGTCTGGCGCGAAAGCGTCGAAGCCTTGCTGGTGGTGGGCATCCTGTACGCCTGGCTGAAAAACGGCGATGCGGCGGCGCGGCGTGGCCTGCCTTATCTATGGGTGGGAGTGGTCGTTGGTTTGCTCGCCGCGCTGGGTTTGGGCGCGGTGCTGGTCGGTGTCAGCGAAGTACTGAGCGGCGATGCGCTGGACGCATTTCAGGCTGCGATGGTGCTGGTCGCCAGTGCCTTGATCGTACAAATGGTGTTATGGATGAAACACCATGGCCGCACCTTGAAGCGCGATATGGAGCAAGCACTGCTGGAAAACACCCGCCGCGAAAGTCACTGGGGTATCGCTTTGCTGGTCGCGCTGGCCATTGCGCGCGAAGGCAGCGAAACCGTTATCTTCTTATATGGCCTGGGCTTTGGGCAAAACGGACACATTACGGCGGCGATGGCGGCCGGGGTCGGCGGCGGCCTGGCCTTGGCTTTCTTGACCTTTTATCTGCTGCAACTGGGCGGCGCGCTATTTTCCTGGCGGTGGTTTTTCCGCGTGACCGAAGTGCTGTTGCTGCTGTTGGCGGCGGGTTTATTGCAAAGTGGGGTGGATAAACTGATCAGCCTGGAATGGCTGCCGACCCTGGTCGATCCTCTGTGGAACACCTCGGCCGTGCTCGACGACGGCAGCATCGGCGGTTCATTTATCGCCACCTTGACCGGTTATCGCGCCCACCCGTCGCTGACCAACGTCTTGACCTATGCGGCTTTTTGGCTGCTGGTCCGGATCTTGTCACGCCGCGCCGGCAGACCGGCGGCGGCCAGGCAAGCCGGACCGGGCGGGCAGGGCCGGCCGGGCGGATCTGCCGCACCATGAGCCGCATCAACCTGGCACACCGCAGCCTGCTGGCTCGCACCGGCGACTGGATCAAGCGGCATGACCGTCCGATCCGCCGCTTGCAATGGCTGGTGATCGCGCTCTATGCGGTTCTGGTGATCGTGCCGGTATTGCTGCCGCTGCCCGACGACACCGCGCACCTGTGGAGCAACCTGACCCTGGCCGCGCAATTTGTGTTTTGGGGTATCTGGTGGCCCTTTGTGTTGTTGTCGATGGTCTTGCTGGGGCGGGTCTGGTGCGGGGTCTTGTGCCCCGAAGGAACACTCTCCGAGATCGCCAGCAAATACGGCCGCGGCCGTGCCATCCCGCATTGGATGCGCTGGCGCGGCTGGCCGTTTATGGCTTTTGCGTTGACCACGGTGTATGGACAAATGGTCAGCGTCTACCAATACCCCAAAGCCGTGATGCTGGTGCTCGGCGGCTCAACTGTGGCCGCCATCGCCGTCGGCCTGGTCTACGGCCGGGAAAAACGCGTCTGGTGCAAATACCTGTGCCCGGTCAACGGCGTATTCAGCCTGCTCGCCCGCCTGTCGCCGCTGCACTACCGGGTCAACGAAGACGCCTGGCGCGCTTCGTACACCCACGGCGAACATGGCCATCGCGTGATCCCCGTCAACTGCGCGCCGCTGGTGCCCTTGCGCGGCATGCAGGGCGGCGCCGATTGCCATATGTGCGGCCGTTGCAGCGGCCATCGTGAAGCGATTACGCTGAGCGCCCGTTCGGCCTCCGATGAAGTGGTACGCCTCGGCGAAGCCAAAGCCAACCCCTGGGATAGCGCGCTGATATTGTATGGTTTGTGCGGCATCGCCATCGGCGCTTTCCACTGGAGCGCCAGCCCCTGGTTTATCGCCCTCAAACAGACGGCGGCCGGCTGGCTTATCGACCACAACATCATGTGGCCGCTGGACACACAAGCGCCGTGGTTCCTGCTGACCCACTATGCCGCGCAAAACGATGTTTTCTCCTGGCTCGACGGTGCCATGATTGTCAGCTACATTTTGGCTACCGCACTGGTCTACGGTACCGCACTGTGGCTGCTGCTGGCGGGCGCCGCCCGCACCCTCGGCCGCTGGCGCATCGCGCGTTTCCATCATCTGGTGCAGGCACTGATCCCGGTAGCGGGCTGCGGCGTTTTTCTCGGTTTGTCCGCGACCACGCTGTCGCTGCTTCGTGCCGAACATCTTTGGCTGGGTTGGGCGCCTTATGTGCGCTGGTCGATGCTGGCGGGGGCCAACCTCTGGAGCGCATGGCTGGCCTGGGGCATCAGTGGACGGCACAGCGTCAGCGCGGTGCGGCGGGGCAGCGCCATGCTCTGGGTGACAGCCGCCTTGCTGGTGGTCGACAGCGCCTGGTGGCTGATGTTTTACCTCTGGTAACAGGCGAACCGTTCGGCTGCGGTAACATACTGGCAGTGTGCATATTCTCCACCCATCGATTGAACGAGGCTCATCATGAAAACCAAACACTACCTGACCGCTGAAGACGTCAAAAAAATCGCGGCCGCTGCCGAAAAACATGCGCAAGACAACAACTGGGCGGTCGTCATCGCCGTGGTCGACGATGGCGGCCACCTGCTGCATCTGCACCGGATGGACGGCGTGGCCCCGATCTCGGCTGAAATCGCCACCGGCAAAGCACGCACCGCGGCCTTGGGCCGCCGTGAAAGCCGCATTTACGAAGAAAGTATCAAAGCCGGCCGCGTGGCTTTCCTCAGCGTGCCGCTGACCGGCTTGCTTGAAGGCGGCGTGCCGGTGATTTACGAAGGCGAAGTGATCGGTGCGGTGGGTGTTTCCGGGGTTAAATCGGAACAGGATGCAGAGACCGCCAAGGCTGGGATTGCCGCGGTGGTTTGATCGCCGTTCTTTAATTGAAAGGCTGATGTAATTTTAAAGCTGGATTGAAAGAATAAACCCGCTGCAGGAAATTTCTGCCGGCGGGTTTTTTTATGCGGTTCGAAAAATAAAAATCAAGAACGGGTTCCATCATTCGAGTAATACAGACGCCGAGATTAAACGGCCTGCGGCAGGAGACCCCGGCGGGATAAGGTTCTGACCCTGTATCTATAACATCTCAGGTTTACAACACCGCATAAATTTGGGAAAAGAAAAATATCCACGCGATACCGATCGGATAGTCCGATCATAAAGATTAAAACCAGGATTTTTTATAGACGCCGTGTGGAATTTTCGGATAACGTCAAGCAAGCGTAATACATCGCTATTTTGTTGAATTACGCGGCCGTCTTGTTTTTCTGTATTTCGACTGGCCCCGTTTACTCTGGCTCGACGTCGATACGCAAATCCGTGCTCTCAGTCGTGACCGGCGCTCGCTGGATGATTTTGCCCGAACCTTCTATGGCATGGACAACGGCAGCTATGTCACGCGCACCTATACGTTTGACGATGTGGTCGCCGCGCTCAATATCGTGCAGCCTTATGATTGGGCCTCATTCCTGCGTGAGCGGCTAGATTACACCGGTACACAGTTGCCGGAGCATGGCATTGAGCGTAGCGGCTGGAAATTGGTGTTCGACGACCAGCCCTCGGAATTTGACAAGTCCGCCGCCAGCTTCTGGAAAGGCGCCAACTTGAGGTATTCGCTCGGTCTGTCGGTCGATAAAAAGGGCGTTGTCAGTTACGTGAAATGGGATGGGCCTGCATTTGAAGCCGGTTTGGCTCCTGGTTTGAAACTGTTGGCGGTTAATGGTACGGCGTATACGGCTGAGATACTTAATGATGCCGTAACGCAGGCCAAGAGTAGTCGCGAACCGATTGAATTCTTGGTGCAAAACGATGAGTCTGTCAGTACGGTGAAAATCGATTACCACGGCGGCTTGCGGTATCCGCATTTGGTGAAAGAGGAGGGGGTGCCGGATCGGTTGGCGGGAATTGTAGCGGCGAGGAAATAAATGTTTTAGACAATAAAAAATTTACTTGCCTTTACCTGACTAAACGTCACCTGTAAGGAAAAGCCGGTTTCGAATACTGATTTTTTAAGGAAACAGATCAGGACGTCACCAGATGCCCTGATCTGGATGCGATCGCTCCGTTCGTTGTCACTTATGGCGAACTTTCGCCTGCAGGCGTGTACCCATGCTGGGTACGCAAAAAAAACCTGGCCGCTTGATAACGGCCAGGACTATCAATACGACGCAAAATGTAAGCGCCAATTATGCTTATCAGAAGCGATACGTGGCGCCCACTTGAACAAAGCGGCCGATATCGCTGTACTGCGATTGATCATATCCAACGCCATTCCCATAGAGCAATTCAGCCGCATCGTATGGTGGCGTCTTATTCGTGATGTTATCGATGCCAGCGTAGATGGTCCAGTGTTTGATCCCGGAATAAGTGCTCATCAGGTTAAACTGGCTATACGAAGCCACACCATTCGGTTGGACGCCTGCATAGGTTTCTGCATAAGGTCCTGTGTATTCCCAGGTCAACGTCGTACTGAATTTACGGTAGTCCCAAACCAAAGTGGTGTTGCCTTTCCAACGTGGCATGCTTGCGCCGAAGGGTAGGCCAAACGATGCATCCTGGCCGGCGTATTGGATGCCGGCGTCCTTGTAGCTCAAGATATAAGCCCAATCTCCACTTAACGTAAAGGTGCCGAATTTTGTCGGCAGCGACCTGCGGAATGTGGCTTCCAGCCCGTCGGTGGCGATCTTGCCCAGATTTTGATAAGGAGCATCGACATAGGCAATCGATGAGTCGGCGTTACGATGGACAACTGTTGGGTCGTTAGCCGTTACCAGGGGTTGGATCGGTGTTGAACCAATCACGTTATCGATGATGATCTTGTACCAATCCATCCCAAAGTCGGTATTGCGATCTGGAGATAATTCAAAGCCGACGTTGAAATTTTTGGTGCGTTCCGGTTGCAGATTAGGATTGCCGTCCGTTACCACCTCAGTTAGAGCGGGGCCGTTATCTAGTTTATTATTGAGGTCGGTGCCGATACCTTGCGCACCAAATGTCTTCGACTGCGAGTTCTCAATCAAGGTCGGTGCACGGAAACCCCTGTCATATGACGCATAGGTGGTCAACATCGAAACCGGTTGCCAGCGCAGGGCGAAGCGCGGTGAAAAAGCGCCGCCAAAATCGCTGTAGTGGTCGTACCGTGACGACTGGCTGAACGTCAGTCCTTTGAGAATGGGAACGTCGATCTGATAGTAGGCCGCGGCCACATTCCGTTCACCATCCACTGTTTGCATTGGGGCAGGAATTTCTTCTCCCGCTTGTACGCCCGCCATGTCGCCAATGTATTCACTCTCATGATCAAAATGCACACCGAAACCGAGACCCACATCGCCGGCCGGCAACGTAAATAAGCTCGAATTGGTGGCCGTAAGGTCAACGGTATCGAGTTTGGAAATTGCCTGATACGAGTCTGACGCGTATAAGCCCGCAAGCCCATTTGGTGTAGCGCCAGGATCGGAGAAATTAAATGTGCCGTTTGAGCCGAGAATATTTTCCAGTGCGTTAACGTTCATTAAGCCCGACATGGTGTTGTCCACCACACTCTGCGAGTGACCAACCGAAGCGGACCAATCCCAGCTACCGAGGGTGCTGCCGAGATCCTGCGTACCCTTGACACCGGTCGATGCCCGATAAAACGTGGCGGTGGTCTTGACTCCAAATGGTTGCCCTTCGAAGGTGTAGTGGAGTGGTACGTCTTGCCCATATGGATTGTAGTGATTGTCCTTGGACACGATGTTGGGGACGACTTTAATACCTCCGCTGTTGGGGTCATAACCCAAGGTATTGCCGCCGATACCGTTATACCCTTCATACAACGTTGTTATATTTTGGCTGCCCCACAGATCGGCCCATGCTTCTGTGGTGTCGCTGATCTTGAAGGTGACGTGCAGTTTTGCATTGCCGCGCTGTTCATCGGGCTGGATCGAGTAGGCGTTTGCAATGTTGTTGGTACAGACGTTGCCCGGTTCGGTCACTCCGGAACCGCCTGCAACGACACCGCTGACCACTGTGCCGCCATATGGGCAGGTGGTCAGTGGTGCTTTACCGTTACCCGCACCCTGCGGTTGCCAGTAGGACGTACCTTGCAATAAATGACCCCCTGGCAAGCCGTTAAAGTCCTCGGGTGCTTCAAGGCTGCGGTCGGCAGTTGTTACGCCGTTGCTCTTGTAGTAGTTCGCTCCGAATGTAACGTTAAACCGGTCGGCATTCAGGTCGCCGAAACCCGCGGTGATGCCGAATGATGTGGTCCCGTTGCCGCCGTTGTTGGTTCCCCCTCCGAGGCTGCCGTCAAGCTGCACGCCCTGGAAATCTTTTTTAGTGATGATATTGACCACGCCGGCAATAGCGTCCGAGCCATACTGTGAGACGGCGCCGGTCTTCACGATTTCGATACGTTCGACCATATTCACTGGGATGGTATTCAAGTCGAAGAAATTATCTGTGCCGTTGACCGCAAGCGCGTAGGGCGCGACACGTTGGCCGTCGACCAGCACCAAAGTGTATTTTTCGCTAAGTCCGCGTAATGCGATTCCGGCACCACCCGGGGAGAAGCTATTGCCGGTGCCTTCCCCCCAACTACTCGCCGAATTCGCCGCAGCATCCCGCAAAAAATCCGAAACCGTAGTCGCCCCGCTAGCCACAATATCCTTCGCCGTAATCGTCTGTACCTGATTAAACCCCACCTTATCCGCACTCTTGATCAACGACCCCGTCACCTCAACTTTCTTCAAGGTCGTCACTTTCCCCGTGGCAACCCCCGAAGCCGCGACCGGTGCCGCCGCGCCGCTGGGCGGTGTGGTTTGGGCGTACGCCGTAGTGATAAATGCCGCTGAGAGCAAAACCTCAGCCCCGATAATTTTCCTGATGGCGGATGCCAATGTCTTCTGTTTCACGTGCGCTCCTTCTTGTCCAAATGCTTGGGGGGTGCTGGTTGGGTACTTACGGCAGGGCACCGGGTGTGTGCGGTGGCGCGAGCCGTATGCAGGATGAGGTCGTCACCCTGAGGTTCGATTCGCGCATGCCGTAATAACGCGTCGGGGGCGTCGGCCCGATTATGTCGAGGACGCTTTTTTAAAATGACGTGCTTATATCAGAGCAACTGGCATGCCAAATAGGAGTTAATCGTTTTGGTATTTACCCTAGCTCATTGAAATGATTTTCAAGGCATTGATTTATATGGGTATATTATTTGAGATAATGATTTATTTGAGACGGGCATCAGTTATTATTGTCAGGCTCATAACATTATTTGTGGCCAATAGATGTTGCGCTAATAAAACATGAAAATAGTTCATTCTGATAGATATCATGTCAATGACTTGTGCGCGAATCAGGTTTTATCGGGATATGCCCGAAATTGGGGTATGCAAGAATTTCGCGATAGAAATGCATAACGCGACGCACTGAGGTCTGTTTGCGCGGAAAGGCGAGGTTATAGCGTCGGTGTAACGAAATGGAGAGACTGCAAGCGGTTCGGTTTGTTGCGTTGCGGAAGGGGAGCGAGGGTTAAACTTGGTGCACGGACAAGATTAATCTTAAATGGATGCGCGGATGAGGTGCGTTGAAAATATTTTATTTATAATAGTGAGATGTAATTCAAGATAAATCTTATTTAAAACTATATTCGGCCGTGGAACGGTCCGGCCGGAGTGGCCGAACTTATAACTCAGAAATGAAATCGGGCCGACGCCTCAGCCGCGACACAACCGTCGCCGCCCCGATCTTCGCGGATGCTTAATGCAACTTTCCCGCCGCCACATTCGCCCCGGTAAACCGCCCCGCCAGTGCAAATTCGCGGATCAACCTAACCGTATCGATATCGGCCTCACGATAGGCCGATTTGACGATTTCAAGCGTGCGGTTGTCTTCGCCGCCTTCGTTGGCGTTGAGCGTGGTTTCATATTTGAAGCGCACAAACAATTGCAACGCGTCGGGTTGTTCGATGGTCATTGTCAGCGAGCCGCCGACATAGGTGTCGGTGGCGGCGATGTCGTAACGCACGCTGATGCCGGGGTTGAGCGTGACACGGTCGCGTACCGAGGCCGGGCCGTAACATAACTCGCGTTCGAAGGTGTCGCCGGCACGGGACAGGATGATGCAGCTTTCCAGGCCGGTGACAAACAACTGGGGCTGTTCGGCGCGCAACAGCAGGCCGGCCCAGACTTGTTCTACGCTCAGGGTTTCGAGGAGGGGGTTAAGCGGATCGTTGATCTGCACCAAGTGTTCGTAATTCAAGGCATCTCTTCCTGTAGATACGGGGGAAATCTCGCCTGCTGCAAAGCCACGGATTGAAGCGGCGGCAAGCAGGGCAGCCGCATGCCGCCGGCACCGCTTAAAACTGTTGACGCAACATAACCGGTTCAAATGACCGACTCAAGACCACCCGCACCAGAGCAAGTGGCTAAGCAGCAAGTGCCAGTAACAACAACCCGCCAAAACAGCACAACTTAAAGCACCGCCAGGCCGCTGCGTATCGCAATCGGCCGGCTCAACACTTTATGCACCGGGCAGGCATTGGCCACTTGCAGCAGACGTTCGCGCTGTTCGTCGTTCAATGCGCCATGCAAGACAATTTTGCGCTCGATCTGGGTCCCGGATTCTGTGGTTTCCAGGGTCAGCGTGACGTCGACTTCGGTCAGCGGCCAGCCTTTGCGGGCAGCATACATTTTGAGTGTAATCGAAGTGCAGGCGCCGAGGCTAGAAAGCAATAACTCGTAAGGCGCGGGCGCGCTTCCGCCGCCGCCCGCGTCCTCCGGTTCGTCGGCCAGCCAAGTGTTGCCGCCTCCCTGATGCGTGACCAGGTAAGGGGTAGCGCCGATATGCGAGGTAATCAGGGTCATGTCAGCTCCATCAGATGCGTGGGCGGCCAGCCGGCGGTTGCCGCAGGTCTGCCATTGTCGCTGAAAAGCCGTATGACGCAGCGCACAAGATGCGTGGCGGATACTCTTTGCCGGCGTTTCAGTGCGCGATGCTGCCCATCCGGCCGCTTTGGTAGTCGACCACGGCTTGTCGGATCTCTTCTTCGCTGTTCATCACGAAGGGGCCGTAACGCACTACCGGTTCGTTCAACGGCACGCCGCCCAGTAACAGGAAGTCCAGCGGTGCATCGAGACCGGCCGTGATTTCCAGGTGCTCGCCCTGGTTGTCGAAAATCACCATGTGCCGGGCGGTCGCGCTGATGTTTTGCCCCTGCGCGTCGACGCCAAATACACCGGTGCCCGACAAGGGATAAGCAAAGACCCGGAAATTGGCCGGTACCGGATGGCTCAGCACCGTGCCCGGCGCGAGCGTGAAATGCTGATACAAAATCGGTGTGCGGGTATTGATCGCGGCTTTTACGCCCAGCGCTTCACCGGCAATGACCTTGACGCGGATAGCCCCGTTTTGCGCGGTCGCCGTCGGAATCTGCGCCGAGGGGATTTCCTGGTAGCGCGGGGCCATCATTTTGTCGCGGCGCGGCAGGTTGACCCATAACTGCAGCCCATGCATGCGGCCGCCGCGCTGGGCAAAACCCGGTTCGGGCATTTCGCTGTGGACGATGCCGGAGCCCGCTGTCATCCATTGCACGTCGCCCGCGTTCAAAGCGCCCCGGTGGCCTTGCGAGTCGGCATGGGCAAACGCGCCTTCAAGCTGGTAGGTGACGGTTTCGAAGCCGCGGTGCGGGTGATCCGGCGCCCCTTTGGCTTCGCCCGGGGCGTAGTCGGTCGGACCCATTTCATCGAGCAGTAAAAATGGATCAAAATCCATCATCAGCCGGGTCGGGAAGGGCCTGTGCACTACAAAACCCGCGCCTTCGACGGTTCTCAGCGAGGGCATGACGCGGCTGACCTGGCGCGCGGCGGAGAGGGAGGTATCGCTGCTGCTCATGATGCTCCTTGGGGTTTGAGGTGAGAGCTTGAGGTGGGCGCTGGAAACGAGGCTGAACCAAGTATTTTTCCTGGGCGAGGTGACGCAATAGCATTAATCCTGCAACATCCCGCTATTATAGAAACCGCATCACGCTTACGCAGCCGCGATTGCGGCAAAAGATTGTTCTAAAAATGGAACGATGATGGATATCGATACACACAACCTCAATGATTTGATGTATTTCGCGCAAGTGGTCGAACACGGCGGTTTTTCGGCGGCGGAGCGGGTCCTGGGCATTTCCAAGTCGCGTTTGTCGCGCCGTTTGTCCGAACTGGAGGCCACCCTGGGCGTGCGTTTGCTGCAGCGGTCGACGCGTAAGTTGGCGCTGACGGAAGCCGGGCAGATGTTTTACCTGCGATGCCAGGCGATGTTGGCCGAGGCGCGGGGTGCCGTCGACGCCGTGTCGCAGTTGCGCTCGTCGCCGCGTGGCAATGTACGGGTCAGCGTGCCGGTGACGCTGTCGCAGATGGTGTTGTCGCAGATCTTGCCGGAATTCCTGGCGCAGTTCCCCGAGGTCAAGGTGACGATGCATGTGACCAATCGGGTCGCCGATTTGTTTGAAGACCCTATCGATGTGGCGCTGCGGGTGCGCTCCGAGCCGCCGCAAAGCGCGAATATCGTGGTGCGGCCATTGTGGCGTACCAATCAGATGCTGGTTGGGTCGCCGAGTCTGTTGACGCAAAACGGGCCGCCGCTGGAGGCCGCCGATTTATTGAAATTCCCTACGCTGGATACGCCCAGCGCCGACGGCCATCATCTGTTCCACCTGACCGCACCCGACGGCAGCGAGCACCATATTGAGCACGACCCGCGGCTGGTGACGGCCGACCTGATCTGTATCCGCGAAGCGGTGCTGGCCGGGCTGGGGATCGCCGCCTTGCCCGATATGATGTACGGCGCGGCCTTGCGTAGCGGGCAGTTGTCGCCGGTGATGCCGGGCTGGACCTTGCCGCGGCCGCAGTTATACGCGGTGTTCCTGACGCGCCAGGGCATGATGCCGGCGGTACGGGCTTTTGTGGATTTTCTGGTGGAGCATTTGAATACCGATGCCGAGGAATTCTGTCAAAAAACTCAAGCTGAAACGGCACTGCGTTTAAGCGAAACTCTGCCCGCCATGCAGCGTGCCAAACCCTTACAGGCGGGCGCCCCCAATTAGTTTTATGCGGCCGGAGCGCCGCGCCGCGCACGCA
>Ga0302303_10001065_pt1 | contig 18788 bp, 23 predicted proteins | sample III_Palsa_E2_1_FD_194542 | JGI IMG/M metagenome (GOLD analysis project Ga0302303, IMG submission 194542) | Peat permafrost microbial communities from Stordalen Mire near Abisko, Sweden - III_Palsa_E2_1 | ecosystem: Environmental > Terrestrial > Soil > Palsa > Peat permafrost | place: Sweden...
CTTGTTAAAAAAAGCAGCTTTTACCTGGATGTAGTTATTAAACTAATGTCGAAAATGGATAAGGGCCGCCTTTATATTACGCTGCCCGATGGTGAGTTCATTACTATTGGCGATGGCGACGGGCAAGTGGCGGCAACCATAACTATTAACGATAACGAGTTTTTTAAACGCGTTATCCTGTTTGGCGATATTGGTTTTGGCGAGGCTTATGTAGATGGTTTATGGGATACCGATAATATTACCCACGTAATTAAATGGGTGCTATACAATATCGAGAACGCGCCAAGTGTATCGGGTAGTAAAACACAAAATGCCGCGCTGAATTTGCTTAAATTATACAACAAGCTATCTCATTTTAAAAGGGCCAACACGGTTGAAGGATCGCGCAAAAATATTTCGGAGCATTACGATTTGAACAACGATTTTTTCGCCAGTTTTCTCGATCCAACCATGACCTACTCCAGCGCCTATTTTTATAGGGATGGCTTGAGCCTGGAGGAAGCGCAAATAGCCAAATACGAACGCCTGTGCAGGCAATTGCATCTGAAAGCAACCGACCATGTATTAGAGATAGGCAGCGGCTGGGGTGGAAACGCCATTTACATGGCCAAAACCTATGGCTGCCGGGTAACCTCCTTAACCATAAGCGAAGAACAGCATAAAATGGCTGTGGAACGCGTGGAAGCCGAGGGTTTAAGTGATCGCGTGAGTATATTGATAAAGGATTACCGCCAGATGGAGGGCCGCTTTGATAAGATAGTTTCGGTAGAGATGCTGGAAGCGGTGGGGCACAACTATATGGAAGTTTATTTTAAAAAGGTGAACGACCTGTTAAAGCAAAACGGAATTTTAGCCCTGCAGGTGATCACCTCGCCCGATTCGCGTTACGAAAGTTTACGTAAAGGGGTGGATTGGATCCAGAAACATATTTTCCCGGGCTCGTTATTGCCATCGGTAGGTGCCATAAACAGCGCCGTTAACCGCACCGGCGATTTGACGATGGTGGACCTGAAAGATATTGGAATGGATTACGCCTACACCCTAAAGCTATGGTACGATGCCTTTAACGCCAACCTGCCAAAGGTAAGGTCATTAGGTTTTGATGATCGTTTCATCCGCAAATGGAACTATTACCTGTGCTATTGCGAAGCCGCCTTCGCCATGCGCAACATCAACACCATGCAACTGGTTTATACCAGGCCAAATAATACGGGCAGATGAGTAGGCAGTTTGCAGTGGGCAAGCACAAGCACATGATTTGCAACTGGCTTTTCAATAAACCAACCGCAAACTGCAAACTGCCAGCTACTTCTTCCGTTTTTCTCTGAACCTGCTAAAAAACAGCACCGCCAGCAGGCACAGCACAAACCCACAAATACCATTTAGGCGCAGGCCGTAATCATGGCCGGGGTCTTTTCCGTAAACGGTTAAAAAAGCGAATAGTGCTATACCTAAGGTTTGGCCCAGCTTTACAAACAGGTATTTAACGGCGAAGAACATGCCCTCGCGATTTTCTTTGGTGCGTTTGGCGTCATCCTGTGCAATTTCGGCAAGTATGGCATTGGGTAATATGCCCAATGCAGCGAGCGGGAAACTGGCACCGATAAGTAATATATATATCTGGGCATTGGCCGATATGGGGAACTTTCCTAAAAAATAAATAGCTACAAATACCAGGCTTAACAAACTGAATGAAAACAGCACGATCGGCTTTTTACCGATCTTCCGCGACAGATAATTGATCAAGGGGTAAAACATCAGCGATACGATCACCATTACGCCTAATAATGGCCCCCCTTCCGACTCTGGCAAGTGCAACAGCACCGTAACAAAAAACAGTAAGCCGCTTGATATGATGCTTAATGCCATGTAAAAGGAAAAATCAGAAATGAGGTAATACTTAAAATTCCGGTTGCTGAAGGTTTTACGAATAGCCGGCAACAAGGGCAGGTGCGATGGTTTGCTCGAAGAATACTTTTTTTCGTTGATGAACAGTACCGGTACCAGCATCACGAAACCCGCGAATACGCACAGCCCCCAAATGGTATATTGTACGGCCGAATCGCGGCTATGTATATGGCAGTAGCGCTGCACCAGGTCGGCATAATTGTTAACCAGGCCTGCTATTATCATCCCCAAAACAAAACCCACCTGCTGAAAAGAGGATAGCTTTACCTTTTCGGCGGCGGTTTCGGTTACTTCGGGCAGCAGCGCATTGTACGGTATAATGTAACTGGTAACGCTCATAAAAAAGAAGATGAGCGTAAAGGTGAGCCATATAGCGTTATGTGTGCTTTCAGCCTTTACCAGCGGGCAAAAAGTGAGGCAGCAAAAAACTACCGCGGGTAAAATGGCCCATTTCATAAACGGTATCCTGCGGCCTTTGGGGTTAGTGCTTTTATCGCTAAGGGAGGCTATGAAGGGATCGAAAACAGCATCGACAAAACGCCCCGATGCCGCGATAACCGACATGATATTGAGCACGCCGAACAGCATTAATTGCGGTATAAGCGGACTTAACCCCGAATTACTTGGCGGCAGGTAAAAATAGGGCAGCATAACGATGATAATGTTCGTCATGATGCTCCAGCCGATCATGCCGCAGGCATAAGCTATTTGTTTTCTGAAGGGAAATTTTACAGCAGGCATTTAATTGCAAGATGCAAATATTAATATGAAATTTTGATGATAGCGCGGCCGGAATGCAGGATTGTTTTTGTTTTGAGTTTTTTACAGATCAAACCAGGGGGGTGTTCCATGAAACAGGTGAAACACTATGAAACACATCAATAGTTAATGAATTTTATCTAAAAGAAAATTGCGTTAACTATAGTATTAAATCTGGCTAATTTTATTTTTAACCACTGGGTTCACAGAGGTTGGTAGCGTGCTTTGATTTTATTGCTGTGGCTTTGCAACATGTTAATCGCAGAAAAAAACTTTATACTTTAAACTTTCAACTAAAAGACTCACGACTAAAAACTCCCCTACAATCCCGAATAATAATCATAGCCCTCTTCGGCCCAATAATCGGGCGGGCGGTGGTTGCTGAAGGTGATGGTGCCAATGCGTTTCAGGTTTTTAATGCCGTATTTAACCGGTATTATCAGGCGTAAAGGCAGGCCATGATTAAATGGAAGCGGTTTTTCATTCAACTCATAGGCCAGTATAGTTTGCGGGTGCATGGCGCTGGGCATATCCAGGCCTACATAATAGCCTTTATCGGGCGTTGCCATACCCACGTAGTTGAGCTGGGTTTCGGCGGTAAGCCCAAAGTGATCAACAAAATCAATAAAACGTACGCCACCCCAATGCTGTATCTGGTCCCAGCCCTCCACACACTTAAAATCATATACTATATCTGTTTTAGGCAGCGCTTTTATCTCGTCGATGCCGATTGCCAGTTTTTCGCCGGTAATCCTGGTTACCTGTAGCTTCCAGGCCGCTACGTCAAATTTACCATCGGAGCCAATATCGCTGTTATGGCGCGGAAACTTAGCCGCCATTGATTTTGGATAGGTTTTTACCAGGTGATTGTTACTAAAAACCCTGCGAAAAGCCAATTCTGTTTGGTTAAGCGCCCTGCGCAGCGGAGCACGCGCTCCGCCGGTAACCGAAGCCTTTTCTGCCGGCGATTTATACAGCCAGCGCCAGCCGCCACCAGCCGCCGCCGCCAAAACCGCGAAGGTGGTAAAGGAAATAAAATTCCGCCTGCTGATCTGCTGATCAACAGTGGGCTCTTTTTTTATTTTTTTATTCTTTTGAACCGGCTTCTTCATCGTTTACTGTAGCTTGAATAATTGGTTTTGGCTGCTCATCCACTATCTCGAACCCGGAAATAACCGATCTGAAATTGTTCCACCCTGCTAATACCACCTGTACAACGTGTACCACAAAAAAGAATACATAGCCCAGGGTTAGGGCAAAATGTATAATGCGGGCAAAATGATAGCCGCCGCACAACCAGGTTAAATAATAAAACTGCACCGGCTTATATATGGCCAAGCCTGTAATTACCGAACCTATGCCCATAACAATAATTGCCGTATAGGCTATGCGCTGCGCGGCATTGTATTTGTTTTGAGGTGGTGCCATTTTGCGGATGTGCAGATCATGCAACACTACCAGGAACGCCTCTTTAAACGATTTTTTTTGCGGTACCAGTTCCCGCCACTCGCCCGAGATGATGGTGTACAGGATATAAAATATACCGTTCAGCGTAAAAAACCACATAAATAAAAAATGGAAGGCCATACCTTCGGCCAGGCGTGCGGGAATGTTCAGCAGGTTATAATACCAATCGGGGAAAAAGCGCACAAAGGTATGCCCAAACAGGGTGATCTTGTATTCATCGTTGGCCCAATAGATCAGCATCCCGCTCCATATCATAATGGTGAGTATGGGAAAGTTTACCCAGTGGCACCAGCGCATGGCTAAAGAGTGTTTTTCTTTTATGGCTTTCATTAAAGCGGCTTTATAACAATTACGTGAAATTACTTAAAATAGATTAAAATCTGTTTATTAAAACTCCGCTTTGGTAGCACCTGTAATAGCACCGTTTGAGGTATTCTGCAAAAAGGCGATCAGTTCCGATCCCTGCGCGTCAAATCCATTTGGTAAGGCTATAACCGCAGTACCATCACTTGCTTTTAAGGTAAAACTTTGCAGCGAACGTACAATTTGCACATGCGATAAGGTACGGCCACCATTTTCGCCGCGCTCCACCCTGGTTTGTGCCGATTTTTGTATCACCGCCAGCAGCAAAACAGTGTTTGCCATTGTGCCTTGTGTTTGGTATTGCAAGGTTGCCTTATTTTGGCCCAGCTTAATATTGCTCAATATTATTTGTGCAGCGGCATCTTTTTGCAGCCCTGTTTTTATGGCATTGCGTAAAGTGCCTTCTTCTGAGCCTACAAACTCGGTGGTGCCGTTAACTACAATCTGCGGTGTATAAACCGATTCCAGGTGCAGCCAGCTAGCATACTGATTTTGCCTGCTGGAGTATTGCGCGCTGCTAAAAACATCCTTCCAGCCAAGTCGGTTCCAGTAATCCACATGGAAAGCCAATATATAGATGGGCTTATCGGTACTTTCCTTTTCAATTTTCGCCACAACCGCATCCGCGGGCGGGCAGCTGGAACAGCCTTCAGATGTAAATAGCTCAACTACTGCAAATCCTTTATCGGTAGTATTTATTTTAGCGTTGGTATGCCCTTTGCTTACAAAAGCAGTTAGGGCCAATGTACTGGCTGCAAGCCAGCCCAAAGTGATGATCTTTACTGAACTCATTGTGTTTTTATTGATTAGTCGCTTAGTAAATGGAATCCTTACAATAAAGTTAAAGTTTTTTCGCAATAAACGCCATTAGTCACAAAGCGATCTACATATACTTTACTGCGCAAACCTGCATGGCAAACTTTGCTTATGTAAATATTGCTTTGCTCCGTAATGATGCTGTAAATTGGGTTGGAGTGCTTACGCCGCTTTCATTATATACTTCACCAGGCTCCGCTTTGCCACCGGCAATAAGGTTTGCTCCAGCGGAAAGCTGATATCGCTTTGCACATAGTAAACGGCCGGGTTTGGCAAATGGCGGCGGTGTTTAATGAGGTCGAGCTTAATGGATTCGGGGGTATTGGTGATGCTTTGCTGGTAGGTATCCACAAATTGTATGTTGATGCCGCGATACCGGTCGTCCTTACTTTCAAAAAAGCTTATCTGGTATTCGTATATCCAGTTGGTGCGTTCGTTGCCGTTGCGCAGCGAAAAATAGCCATGATAAGGCATCAGCGGGATTAACCCTACCGGGTCTATATTCAGCCTGCTCTCCACAAAATCATATATCTCTTTGCCGGTTTGTATGGTGGGGTCCATTTTGCTGATGGCGTAGGTAATAATGCGTTCTATCTCCATCATGGAGCTGTCATCGGCAATAATTTTTTTGTAGGTAAGCTTCACCGCTTCAATATCCGCCTGTGTTAAGCGCTGCGGAAAGGCCTGCTGCAACCCGGTTTTATTGTGCTTAAAATCGAGCAGGTTATTGTAGTGGAACACCAGGTCGGTGAGGTTGGGGTACAGTTTACTTTTGTCGAAATGGCGGTTTATCTCCTGCAAATAATTTAAAAGTATATACTTTTTATACTCAAAATCCAGCGATCCTTCTATAAACCAATTTAAGCCTAATGATTTCATGGTATCAACCTCCTTTACAGTAGCTTAAATTAAATAAAAAAAAGCAATTTTGCAATATGCCTTACGGAACCCTTTATTTAATACCCGTCCCCCTTGCCGATGATGCGGCCGCCAAATCATTTACCCCCTACCTGGTTGATACTATCAACAGCATTAAAGAGTATATAGTAGAGAATGAAAAAACCGCGCGCCGTTTTTTAAAAGAAGCCGGACTAAAAACGCCGCAAAGCGAATTGCTGATGCATGATTATGGCAAGCATAACCGCGCCGATGGTACCGCCGAGTTTTTTAAAGGGCTGCAGGCCGGTAACGATGTGGGCCTGATGAGCGAGGCCGGTTGCCCTGGCATTGCCGATCCCGGAGCCGAAATTGTGGAGAAGGCGCACCGCATGGGCATAAGAGTGGTGCCATTGGTTGGTCCAAGCTCTATTTTGCTGGCGCTAATGGCATCGGGATTTAACGGGCAGAGCTTTACCTTTCATGGCTATTTACCTATAGATAAGATCGAGCGCGGCAAAAAGATAAAAGAACTGGAGGCGCTATCCATAAAAAACGACCAGACCCAGCTATTTATTGAAACGCCTTTCCGCAATAACCCCATGCTCGAAGAAATATTGAGGAGCGCTAACCCAAAAACCAGGCTCTGCATTGCCTGCGATCTTACCTCGGCTACCGAGCTGGTGCAAACCAAAACCATAGCCGAATGGCAAAAGAAAATTCCTGAACTGCATAAGCGCCCAACCATTTTCCTGCTGTTCCATTCCTGAATAAAATGCAGATAACCGCGCAACATACCAGTGTACTCATTGTAGGTGGCGGCCCTTCGGGGCTGATGATGGCGGCGCAATTGCTGCGGTATGGCGTGCAGCCTATTATTATTGACAGTAAAGAAGGGCCAACCACGCACTCCAAAGCACTGGCCGTGCAGGCGCGTACACTGGAGATATACCGGCAAATGGGCGTGGTTGATAAGGTTTTGGCAGGCGGCAAACCGGCTAAGGGTGTTGTACTTAACCAAAACGCCAAACAGGCCGCAAGGTTATCATTAAATAACGTTGGCGCGGGGCAAACGCTTTACCCCTACATCCTGATGTACCCGCAAAGCAAAACCGAGCGCCTTTTGCTGGATGAACTCACCACCAACTGCTGCCCGGTGTACTGGAACACTACCTTAACAGGTTTACAGCAAAATGCAAAGGGCGCTACTGCACAATTACAAAATACCGAAGGCGAATATACCCTGCAATGCGATTGGGTTATAGGTGCCGACGGCGCTCATAGCGTAGTGCGCAAGCAAACGCAGCAAACCTTTAAAGGCGATACCTATCCGCATTATTTTTATTTGGTAGATGCCAAACTGGATATGCTTTCGCTTACCGAAGATTATATCAACCTGTTCCTGGGCGAAAAAGGCTTCGCGGGGTTTTTCCCGATGCCCGAAGAAGATAGCTACCGCATAATAGGCAACCTGCCCGCAGCATTTGGCGAGCGCGAGGATATTAAGGTAGAAGAAATTTTGCCTTATCTGACCGACATTACCCATACCAGCATAAAAATTGTGCAGAACAACTGGTTCACTACCTATAAACTGCACCACCGCATGGCCGAGAATTTCAGGCTGCAACACTGCTTTTTAATAGGCGACGCGGCACATATCCATTCGCCGGTAGGCGGCCAGGGCATGAACACCGGCCTGCAGGATGCTTACAACCTGGCCTGGAAACTGGCCGCTGTGGTGAACGGGCACATGAATACCAAAATTCTGGATAGCTACGCCGCCGAACGCATGCCCGTAGCCAAAGACCTGCTAAAAACCACCGATGCGGCCTTTAACGTCATCATGTCGACCAATTGGTTTGTGGGCTTGTTCAAAAAACTGCTGCTATTCAACATATTAAGCGCCGCCTGGAAAAGCGAAAGTATCAGGAACACTTTTTTTAAACTGGTTTCTCAAATTGGCATCAGCTATCGCGATAGCGGCATCAACCTGCACCTAAGTAAATCGACCAAAGTAAAAGCCGGCGACAGGCTGCCTTATCTCAAATTATTTGATGAAAAGCTGCAAACCGAAACCGACCTGCACGAATGGTGCGGCAAACCCGGCTTTACGCTCATCATATTAGGTAAATTTGATGAGCTGTACCTGTTCACTATTGCCAAATGGATAACCCAGCAATATCCCGGCATACTCAATTTCTTCTACCTGCCGCCATCGGGTAAAAACCTGGCCGTATTTGAAGCCTTTGAAGTAAACCCGCATCAGCAAAAAGCGCTCATCATCCGCCCCGATATGTACATCGGGTATATGAATGATGCGGTTGATGTGGCTATGATGGATAATTATTTGAAAAATGTTGCGGGAGTAGTGTAGTTGATGGTTCATGGTTCATGGTTAAAGCTTCTAATTCTGCTATGAACTATCAACCATGAACCATCAACTATCCATGTATGCGCTCCTGTTTGCCGTAGTTTTTTATTACTATGGCTTCAAATTCAAGGTATTCTTTCCAGCGCTTGTCTACATCAATGCCATCGGCATATTTTTTTGCCAGGCGTATAAAGGTGGCATAGTGGGTGGCTTCGCTTACCATCAGTTCATAATAAAACGCGGCTAACTGGGCATCATTAATATTGTCCGACAGTACCTTGAACCGCTCGCAGCTGCGCGCCTCTATCATGGCTGAAAACAGCAGTCGGTCAACTAACTGATCGGTGCGGGTACCGCCCTTTTTCATAAACTTTTGCAGCTCGCCCACGTAATTATCCTTGCGCTCGCGGCCCAATACAAAGCCGCGCTCTATAATTATATCATGCACCCGTTTAAAGTGCTCCATTTCTTCCTGCGCCAGGGCTATCATTTCCTGCACCAGATCGGATAGATTTGGATTTTGAACAATAAGTGTAATGGCATTGCTGGCGGCTTTCTGTTCACAAAAAGCATGATCGCTTAAAATTTCTTCAATATTGCTCTCCACCACATTGGTAACCCAGGTAGGATCGGTTGGGAGTTGAAGTTTAAGTATGGTTTTTTCGCTCACAATAGCAAAGATAAATCTTATTCTTCATCCTTAAAAGCGGGATTGTTGGTGATGAGGCGGCCGTGGTGACTATTTGTATTTAGTTTCTTTTTTAACGCCATTTTTAAATTCTATCGATTTTTTTAAAATGAGATTTCCATATTTATTTGAATAAAATATGTTTTTGATTGAGTCTATCCAAACAGGATCATTTTTATAATAAAAGCTTTCCGTAAATTCTATTCTATTGTTATAAAGTAAATAATTCCCTTTTACGAATGTTGAATCATTACGCACTGCGCTTATATACGCGCTGCATAATTCTTTAGCTCTTCCAGGCTTATACACTACAAAAAACTCAGCGTTCCAATTATCATCATGCGAAAAACTCTTTTCTTTATAAATTGAGTAAGAAAATTTACCTATTTTAAAAGTTGTTAAAAATAATTTGGGGTTGTGTGCAGGGTAGAAATATAATAAAATTGAGGTTATAAATATTGATGCTATTTTCATATACTCACAATTTAATTTCCCGCGCCTCAATATCTTTTTTTAAATTCTCCCATTCTATTTCTTTACCTGTTTTCTTTTGCTCATCTTCCATCTTATCTAATTTGCAAAAAGATTTCGATCGAATCATTAACAGGAACTTTTTGAGGCATTAAGCTTACAAGCTTTTGTGCGTTTACTTTTGTCATCACATTTTTTTAATATTTAAATATACAGATCTGCCAAAACAATTATTCCTTAAAAAAGGTATTATCTATAAGTTAATTTTATTTACTATGAAAAATCACGATCATTCAGCGCTTATCCAAAGGTTATTGGATTGCGCCTTTACCTGCGAAACTTGTGCTACCGCCTGTTTGCAGGAAGAAGATATTGCCATGATGGCTCAATGTATTCGCCTCGACAGGGATTGTGCCGATATATGTGTGCAGGCCGCCCGGTTGTTGCAGCGTAATTCGGAAATAGCCCACCAGTTCCTGGTTCTGTGCGAAGAAATATGCCGTATGTGTAGTGAGGAATGTGCCAAACACGATCATGGCCATTGCCAGATATGTGCCCAAACCTGCCTTGCCTGCGCCCATGCCTGCCATGCTCATCACGAACCGATTACACAGGATTGAGATAAAACACTAATTTTTAAAAATCAAGATTGGTGAAATTCGTTTTTTATTCGTTTTTTATTCGTGCTCTATTAAAATTAAACTATTCCAAGCAGGCAAATTGAGATAAACACGAATTTTAAAATCAATTCAGTTAATTCGTTTTTATTCGTGTTTGCTTTAATTCGTAAAATTAGCGCCTACTTAATTTTTCCGTATAGGTTCTTGCTTTCAATAAACTCCAGCACCGGGTCGGGTACAAAGTAGCGCACATCCTTTTTTTCGGATAATGATTTGCGTATGAAGGTGGCCGATAGTTCCATCAATGGTGTCATGGTAATGGTTACCGAGGGATGGGAGGCGTACTCGGCATTTTCGTAACCGGGGCGCGGATAAACGTATACCCTGTAATCGCGCAGTATCAGTTTAAAGTTTTTCCATTTGGGCAGCGATACCAGGTTATCGGAACCCATAATGAGCGCGAACTCGTGCTGCGGATATTTCTCTTTCAGGTGGGTTAGCGTATCAATAGTATAGGATGGCTGCGGTAATTTGAGCTCCACATCGCTTACGGCCAAATTTTTGGAATGATCGATTGCCAGTTTGGCCATCTCCAGGCGATCATAGGTATTGATCAGGTCGCCGTATTTTTTAAGCGGATTTTGCGGCGATACCACCAGCCAAACTTTATCAAGCTCGGTGTAGTTGGCCATGTAATTGGCTATAATTAAATGGCCAATATGTATAGGATTAAAAGAACCGAACAATAAGCCTATCTTCATAGTTTGCAGTTAGCAGTGGGCAGTTTTCAGTTAATAATCAAATTATTTACCGGCTCCAAACTTGCCGGGATTATCAATCATATATTGAACAATTCGTCCTATCTCATCAGATAACGAATATAACTTTTCAAAAGCTTCTTTGGAAATATAATTACATTCTTTTGCAAACTCCAGCCATCCCTGCGTTTCGCTGTTTTCCATATCCGCGTCTGTTAATTTACTAATAAAATGATTAGGATATATACGTTTTCGATAAGCTTCGATAGTACAGATATTTACTAAGCGGGAATACCGCCGGATCTGGTTAGTTAACGAGTAGATTTCTTCTTTAGGGAAATGCTTTGTTATGGTAAATATTTCCATAGCAAGAGCTAAGCTCTTTTTGTATAACAATAAATCCTTATATGAACCCATATTAAAAAAGCAAACTGCAAACTGCAAACTTAAAACCGCAAACTAACTCCCGGATATAAAATCCCGTACTAATTTTTCCGCTTCGGCGCAGGCAGTGTCCAAATCGTAATTTTTCAGGATAATATCAAATTGCGGGGCGTACTTCAATTCTTTTTCCGCTTTGGCAAAACGCTCCTTTAATTTTTCGGGGCTATCGGTTCCGCGCCCGGTTAGGCGCTCAATAAGCACTTCTAATGATGGTGGCTGCACAAATATGGCCAGCGCCTGCCCGTCGTATTTGCGTTTAAGGTGCAGGCCGCCTTCTACATCAATATCAAATATCACCGTTTTGCCCTTTTTCCAGATCCGCTCAATTTCCGAGCGCAGGGTGCCATAAAATGTGCCGCTGTAAACTTCCTCAAACTCCACAAATTCCTTTTTGGCTATGCGGTGCAAAAATGCTTCCTTACTTATAAAATAGTAATCTTTCTCATTTTGCTCATCGCCGCGCGCCTTTCGGGTGGTGGCCGATATGGAAAACTCCAGTTCGGGTATTTTGCCCAACAGGTGATGCACTATGGTAGTTTTGCCCGCCCCTGACGGCGCTGAAAATATGATGAGTTTACCGTTTTTGGTCATTGGGTTATTAGGTCATTAAGTCATTAGGTCATTGCAACTGCCACAAATCAAACAATGACTTAATGACTCAATGACCTAATGATTATAAAACATTCAATAATTGCTCCTTAATTTTTTCCAGCTCTTCTTTCATGCCTACCACCAGCTTTTGTATGCTGGCATCATTGGCTTTTGAACCCAGCGTATTTACTTCGCGACCGATCTCCTGCGCTATAAAGCCCAGCTTTTTGCCATTGGCATCGGCGTTTTTCAGCGTTTCAATAAAATAATCGCAATGCGCTTTCAGCCTTATTTTTTCTTCAGTAATATCCAGCTTATCAATATAATAAATCAGTTCCTGCTCAAAACGGTTCTGGTCAATGGCTTCGCGGTTGGTGGCCTCCAGTAAAAACTGGTTCAGGCGTTCACGTATCAAGGGCACGCGTTTAGGTTCTTCCACCTCCACCAATTTCAGGTTTTCGAGTATGATATTGATGCGGTATTTAAGGTCCTGCTCCAGCACATTCCCTTCGTCCGATCTGAACTTCTGGAAAGCCGCTACCGCCTGGTTAAATGTTTTCTCCACCAGTTTCCATTCATCTTCCGATAGCGTTTCCTCGTCGTATTTCACTACTTCGGGCAGGCCCAGGGCCAGTTGCAGCAGGTTGGTGGCAGGTTCGCCCAGGTGGTTACTTACCGCTTTAAGCTGCTCATAATAGTTTTTCAGCAGGGCGGTATCAATGCCGGCGGCTTTGGTTATGCCGTTTTGCTGCTCAACGGTGATGGATAAATTCACCTTGCCGCGCTCAATTTGTTTATTACAATCGTTACGTAACTGGAACTCCTTATCAGAGAAGATTTTGGGCAGGCGCAGCGATAGTTCAAGAAATTTACTGTTCAGGGATTTTATCTCAACGGTATACTTGGTACTTCCCGAGTCGAAAGCAGCAATTCCATACCCTGTCATGGATTTTATCATGCGCAAAGATAGTATTTTTAGTGTTTAGTGATGATGAGAATCAAGAGCCGGGATGTTAGCGCAGGAAATAATAATAATAACAAAGCGACGATTTGAAATAAGACACTAATTTTCACGAATTAATCGAATTTCACTAACCTGCTTTGAGAGATTTCGACAGTTGAGATTCAATTCGTGAATTCGAAATCAATTCGTGTAATTCGTGCTTATCTCAATAACAAAGCGGCGATTTGAGATACAACACGAATTTTATCGAACTAAACGAATTACACTAACCTGCTTCAATAGGCACCGTGCTTACTCAAAATTGAAATAAGACACTAATTTTCACGAATTAATCGAATTTCACTAACCTGCTTTGAAAGATTTCGACAGTTGAGATTCAATTCGTGAATTCGAAATCAATTCGTGTAATTCGTGCTTATCTCAATAACAAAGCGACGATTTGAGATACAACACGAATTTTATCGAACTAAACGAATTACACTAACCTGCTTTGAAAGATTTCTACAGTTGAGATTCAATTCGTGAATTCGAAATCAATTCGTGTAATTCGTGCTTATCTCAATAACAAAGCGGCGATTAGTTAACTTCGGGTAATAAGTTAATAGATCAATCGTTTTCATAGCTGATACTGATCTTTCTATCGCTAAATCTTCAATTACTATCTTTGCGTTATTAATAACCAATGCGTTTATCCAGAATATATATTATCATACTTATTATTTACGGTTTGCCGGGCCTGGCTTTTGCCCAGCAGGAGTTTACCGTTAATGGTGTACTCTACAGAAAAAGCAGCGGCGACAGGATTGCACAGGCAACCGTTACCAATATGCGCAACCAGGTAATAATGATGAGCGATGAATTGGGTGGCTTCAAAATTAAAGCGGCTAAGGGCGATACGCTGGTTGTTAACCGGATTGGTTACACCCCGCAAACCGAAGTGGTAACCGGCCCTGCCGATATGCTAATTTACATGCAGCCCATAATTACTTTAAACCAGGTTACTATTAAGGATAAAAGCACCCAGCAGGAATTAAACGATGTAATAAATACCTACCGCAGCAAGGGCTTATACTTTGATGGCAAACCGCCTTTATCCTTATTCAGCCCTTTTGGCGGTTCGCCGATAACGGGATTTTATGAGTTATTCAGCCGCGATGCCAGTAACGAGCGCCGCTTTATAGCCTTCTCGAAAAATGAAACCGAGGCTATAACTGTTGACAAGCGCTATACAAAACAATTTGTGAAACAGGTTACCGCTTTATCAGATAGTGATGTGGTAAAATTTATGCAGCAGTACCGCCCATCGTACGAGGATATGAAGGAATGGAACGATTACGAACTGATTGCCCATGTTAAAAAATACCTGATATATTTTAACCAGCATAAGGACGGTATACCCGAACAGAAATTGTATTGAGCCCCCTAAGCTCTCCTGAAGGGGCAACTATATTTAGTCGCCGCCAGGGCATGCCATTAAGTTAAGCAAGCACCATCGAAAAGAATATCGAACATCCAATAACGCCCCCTGCATGATAAAGTAACTCCGGCATTCGATATTAATTCAATCATGGAAAGACCCCTGCCAAGACAGTAACGAAGTGAGAATTTGTAAATTTGACTAAAACACAAATTAAATTAAAACAGCACATGATACTGGAAACTTTAAAATCGCTCTTTAACAGGGATTTGCTTAAACTAAAAACCGAGATTGAACTATACCGCAATGAAGATAACCTTTGGCGCATAACGGGAAGTATAAGTAATTCGGCCGGCAATTTATGCCTGCATTTAATTGGCAACTTAAATACGTATATCGGTGCCGGGCTTTTAAAAACAAATTACGTAAGGCAACGCGACCTGGAGTTCTCGCTTAAAAACATTTCGAAAGCCGAATTGATTGAAAAAATAGAAGCCACCATTGCTGTAGTTGACCAGGGCCTTGACAGCCTAAGCGTGAACGATTTGGTAAAAGACTTCCCGATCATGATTCGGGATAAATCAACCGAAATGGAATATACCTTATTGCATTTGCTTACCCATTTAAATTATCACCTGGGGCAAATAAATTACCATCGGAGGTTGTTGGACAATGACTAATGTGCGTTAATGGTATCTATTTATGCCCCTTAGTCGGGATTTGTAAATCAAGCGTGTCCGAAAGATAAAAAAGAAGCGGCAAGCTGTTCGATTCCTCTCTTTGAGAGGGGAATTTTACTGTCCCTGGCAGGCTTAAATGGCCAATGTTTCGCAGGCTTTTTCGGCGGCGAGCTTCTCGGCGTTCTTTTTACTGAATTCTTTGCCCATACCTACCGGTTCGCCATCAACACTGGCTTGTACGGTAAATAACTTGTTGTTTTCGCCGTCAAGGTTGCTCACCAGGTCAAAACTAATATCCTTGCCGTGGCGCTGGCACCATTCTATCAGCTTACTTTTAAAGTTAGTTTCGGTTTGCTCCAGCTTATGAATATCGATATGTGATTTGATGATGTGGTTCACCAAAAAATTGCGGGTAAAATCGTAGCCTTTATCCAAGTAAACGGCGCCTATCAGCGCTTCAAAGGCATCGCCCAGCAGTGATCCCTGCCTTTGCGAGTTGAGCGCGCGGTTATCAAACTCTATCAGCTTATCAAAGCCTAGTTTTTTACCCAGTTGGTTAAGGTTTACGCGGCTCACAATTTTTGAGCGCAGCTCGGTTAAAAAGCCCTCATCTTCGTAGGGGTACAGTTTAAACAGTACCTCGGCAACAACGCTGCCCAGTACGGCATCGCCCAAAAACTCCAGGCGCTCGTTACTGTTTTTTACTCCTTTTTTAATGTTTTGTGCCACGGATTTATGGCGAAAGGCAAGCTTGTATAAAGAAATATTACCCGGCACAAAACCAAGCAAATTCTTTAAGATTTTGACATATTTTCTGTTAGGCGATAAGTAAAGTTTGTAGAAACGACTTATAGGCATCTAAAATTTAATCTTCGAACTTTTTAAATATTACAGAAGCATTATGCCCGCCAAAACCAAAACCGTTGCTTTGGGCCACCCTTACCTCTCTTTTTTGGGCAGTATTAAATGTAAAATTAATGCGTGGGTCAAACGCCGGATCATCAGTAAAATGGTTTATTGTAGGGGGAATAATACCATGTTTCATAGCCAAAATAGTAGCGATGGCCTCAATTGCGCCTGCGGCACCTAATAGGTGGCCGGTCATTGATTTGGTTGCGCTTATATTTATATTATAGGCATGATCGCCAAATACTGTTTGTATGGCTTTTATCTCCTGCGGATCGCCGATAGGGGTCGACGTGCCGTGTACATTCACATAATCAATTTCGGTTGGCTGTATGCCGGCATCGCGCAGTGCTTCTTTCATTACCAGGGCAGCTCCAAGCCCGTCGGGATGTGGGGCCGTCATGTGGTAGGCATCGGCACTCATGCCGCCGCCTATCATTTCGGCATATATCTTGGCGCCACGTGCCTTGGCATGTTCCAGTTCTTCTAAAATAAGCGTACCCGCGCCTTCGCCAGCCACAAAACCATCACGATCCAGATCAAAGGGGCGCGAAGCGGTAGCCGGGTCATCGTTACGGGTGGATAGCGCGTGCATGGCGTTAAAACCGCCAATGCCTGCTTCGTTTATAATGGCTTCAGATCCGCCGGTTACAAACATGTTTGCCCTGCCTATACGGATATAGGTAAAGGCATCAATAAGCGCGTTGTTTGATGAAGCGCAGGCAGATACGGTAGTAAAGTTGGGGCCGCGCAGGCCATATTTTATAGAAATATGCCCCGGTGCTATATCGGCTATCATTTTGGGGATAAAGAACGGGTTGATATGCGGTGTACCATCGCCCCTGGCGAAACCGGTTACCTCATCTAAAAACGTTTTTAAACCACCAATGCCCGATCCCCATATTACACCAATACGGCTGGTATCCAGCTTGCTGAAATCCAGTTCCGCATCTTTTACGGCTTCTTCTGTCGAGTATAAAGCATATTGAACAAAGGGGTCCAGTTTCCTGGCATCCTTACGGCCCAAAAAAGCATCGGCATCAAATCCCTTTACTTCGCAGGCAAATTTTGTTTTGAATTTGGATATATCAAAACTCTTTATCATGGCTGCGCCACTTACTCCATTGATCAAGGCATCCCAATACTCGGGTACGCTATTGCCAATTGGAGTAAGTGCTCCAAGCCCTGTTACTACAACTCTTTTAAACTCCATTAGTTAAATTAGGAGTTTATTTAACGTTTTTTTCAAGGTAAGCAACAGCCTGGCCTACTGTACCAATAGTTTCGGCCTGATCGTCAGGAATAGCCACGTTAAATTCTTTTTCAAACTCCATGATCAGTTCCACGGTGTCTAAAGAATCTGCACCCAGGTCATTGGTGAAGCTAGCTTCAGGTGTTACTTCGTTTTCGTCAACACCCAGTTTTTCCACGATTATAGCTTTTACTCTTGAAGCGATATCAGACATAGTCTTATAGTTTAATGATTAATAAATTCTGTGCAAAGAAAAATAAATTCTGTTAAATAACAAATCTAAAACTTTTTACATATTAGCTCAACAAAATTTTATTTGCAAAGGTTTCAATTTGTATTTTTACCGGCGCAAATGTAATGATTTTGAACAGAAAAATATTAAAGTTTGAGATCGATCTTGATTTTGTACTAATTGCAGTTACAACATCGCTAAAAGATTACCGTATTTGTTATTTGATTAACAAGTATCTGGATTTTAATTTCCTGAAAACCGCCGATCTTGCCCTTGAACTGAACCAAAATACCGATCCCGTTCTGTTTTCCATGTATACCCACCATTGGGAAGCCAGCGCCACCGACTTTTTTTTTATAGCCAATAAAGGTTCGGACGGTTACCTGATACCCGAAATGCGCAAGGCAGATTACTTCTTAATTATACGGAATTATATTGATGAAGAGGACCTTGACAACCTGGTAACAGCGCTCAACCGCATACCCGAAATTGTGGCCGCTGTAAAGATTGATCCAAAAAAAATAAAATCACGTGAAAATCTCCTATTTTAGCGCCGCATTTGAGATGTGTTACTTTTACACTATTATAGAGAAGCCAAAGCCAGTTTAAACTGATTATTATGAAATTATACTATAACCGTACCAAAATTGTGGCCACCATGGGCCCGGCATCGTCGCCCAAAGAAACATTATTAGCCATGATAAAGGCCGGCGTAAACGTTTGCCGCCTGAATTTTTCGCACGGAAAAGCCGAAGATCACAAGAAAGTTATTGATACCATCCGCGAAATTAACGAGGAATACAAAACCAATATCGGCATCCTGGCCGATTTGCAGGGCCCCAAAATCCGCATAGGTTTGGTAAAAGACGGCGGTATTCACCTGGTTAACGGTACACATATTAAAATAACCACCCACGAGTGTATTGGCGATGATAACCAGATATACATTACCTACGATACCTTTCCGCAGGATGTACAGGCCAACGAGATCATTTTATTGGACGACGGTAAGCTGCAACTGAAGGTTATTGAAACTAACCGTAAAGATACCGTTATATGCGAGGTTATACACGGCGGGATATTAACATCGCGCAAGGGGGTTAATTTGCCCAATACCAAGGTATCTATCCCCAGCTTAACCGAAGAGGACCTGATCAACCTGAAATTTGTTTTACAGTTTGATGTGGAATGGATAGGCCTTTCCT
>Ga0302303_10001068_pt1 | contig 18758 bp, 9 predicted proteins | sample III_Palsa_E2_1_FD_194542 | JGI IMG/M metagenome (GOLD analysis project Ga0302303, IMG submission 194542) | Peat permafrost microbial communities from Stordalen Mire near Abisko, Sweden - III_Palsa_E2_1 | ecosystem: Environmental > Terrestrial > Soil > Palsa > Peat permafrost | place: Sweden...
TAGTGTCGTCAGCGTCAGTGGCATCACGCTGAAGGCGCCCAACGGCGTCTCGGTTCTGCCTTCCGGCGCTTTGATCGTCAGCGACCAGAACAACATCATTTCGCTTGTCGATGCGGGCGTGGGTACAGCACTCACATTCCCCGCGGCTAACTTCTCTACGCTGACCCCAGGTACGGCCGCGGGTGTGGCTCTCGATTTTTTCGGCAATATCTATGTTTCAGACTCGAAGAACTCGCAAGTCGTCGAGCTAAATGTCAACTCACCCGCCAATGGACCCCTCTTCCCGAGCCGGGCGGTAGGCACCTCGAGTGCGGATGAAGACGCCTACGTGTACAACTCCGGCACCTCTGCCCTGGCCTTTAGCGCCACGCCTTCATTGTCCAGCGCCGTCAACTACAGGATTGATTCTGCATTGACAACCTGCACCACCAGTTCCCCAGTCGCTGCGAATTCGGACTGTGCGCTGGCGGTTTACTTCACGCCGCAGTCGCTAGGGATCCTGACGACGACAGCGACCCTGACCGACAATCAACCAGTGGTCAGCGGGACTTCTGCGGTCACCTACGGTTATAAGGGAACCTTCGCTGCCAGCTCGTCGCAGACAGCGCTTTTCAGCAGCTCACTGACGCCGCAGACCATTACCTTCGCAAATCCTGGCACCCAGACAGTTGGCACGCCTCTGACTCTGGTTGCGTCGACGGCCACACCGGCTAACCAGAACCTCCAGATCAGCTTCTCTTCCAGCACCACCAGTGTATGTACGGTCAGCGGCACCACGGCGACCTTCGTCGCGTCCGGCGCCTGCACGATCACAGCCAGTGTGCCCGGCAACACGGTCTATGCGCCGGCATCGCTCAGCCAGACCTTCACGGTCAATGGCACGCCGCAGACCATTACCTTCAACCCGATCGGCACGCAGCTCTACGCTTACGGCCTGACGGTACCGCTTTCCGCCACAACAACCGCGACAGGCCTGGCCGTAACCTTCACCGTCGATCCCAGCACTACTAGCGGCGTCTGCACCGTGAGTGGGACAACAGTGAGTGTCCTTGCGACGGGCATCTGCATCATCGACGCTAACCAGGCCGGCACGTCGGTTTACGCGGCGGCGACTCAGGTCAGCCAAAGCTTCACTATCACCAATGCGGCGCCGGTGATCGGCAGTCTCTCCATTGCCAACGTCAGTTGGGGAGCGCCCACCTTCACGCTTACGGTTAACGGATCGGGCTTCATTGGTTCCCCGGTTCCCGGCGCGACAGTTCCCAGCTCGACGGTCTACTGGGATTCGTCTGCTCTCACCACGACGTACGTTAGTCCGACGCAGATAACAGCCGTGGTCCACGTGGGCAACACGGATTATGCCGGCATCCAATCCATCACGGTGCAAAATCCTGCTCCGGGAGGCGGAACTTCCAACGCGTTTCAGTTCGAGGTAGACTCCGAATCGCCAGCTCCAACGCCGCCGAATTTCGCTACCGCGACTGCAACGGTAACAGCCGGTTCCTCAGCTACCTATTCTGTGACGCTGCCTTCCACAGCGACAAATGTGTCGGCAGTCTGCCTGAATCTCCCGACTGGAGCAACCTGCAGTTACGCCTCAAACGTAGTGACTATCGCAACCGCGGCTTCGACCCCGAAAGGAATGTATCAGGTCGTGGTGGTCTTTACAGAAACTCTTCCCGGCGCACCTATTACCACTGCATTTCTCCTGCTCGTGCCTGTAATGTTCTTGAAGAAGAGACGGGGCTCTCGTGGCGTCGTGGTGGCCGCCTGCCTTGGTTTGATGCTGCTGGCCGGAGCGACTTTCATGACCGGCTGCGGGTCAAGTCCCGCTTCTCAAACGCATCAGGTGACAAGCTCCGCGGCGGTCACCCTGACTGTTCATTAACCAGTGGAAGTGAGTGGCGTGAGGCTTAAGGACGGGCCTCGCGCCGCGCCGCAACAGGGGACACCTCTTATGAAGTTCTCGAAGAGCGTAATGCGGTCGGGCATACTCTTCCTCATCTATTCTTCTTCCTATGCCGGTGCTCAGGTAAACCTGACTGATGTTTCGACGAGATGGGTAGAGACCTGGGGAAGCTCCCAGCAACAGCCGGCAGAGAAAGATGCTTTGGCTTCCGGCGCCTTCGACGACGGGACCTTGCGGCAGGTCATTCATTCATCCATCGCAGGGGGAGCTTTCCGCTTACATCTTTCGAATGCCTTCAGCGACGGACCCCTCGCCATCACCTCCCTGCATGTCGCGCGTCTGAAGCAGGGATCTCACGAGGGAGAGATTCAGCCTGAGACCGACCGTCCGCTGACGTTCCTCGGTTCGAATGTGGTGGTCATCCCCGCCGGAACAGAGTTCTGGTCGGATCCCGTTAGGATGGACCTCCCTGAGTCGGCTGACCTGGTCATTACCATGGCGGTGAAAGTCGCGCCGCACACGCCAACATTCCACGCCGGATCCAGGGCGACATCGTTTTATAGGAGCGGCGATCATACGACAGACCTGAAACTGGATAGTCCGCACAGGGTGGAGCATTGGTATTTCATCGCCGGGGTGGAAGTCGTTGCTCGAACCGACGAGCGAAGCATCGTCGTACTCGGGGACTCCATTACCGATGGGCATGACTCAATTACGGATAGCAACCAGCGTTGGACTGACTTTCTCGCAGCTCGCCTGTTGGCCGATCCGAAGTTGAAACGTGTGGGGGTTGTCAATCAAGGCATCGGCGGGAACTGCCTCTTGAAGACGTGCCTCGGAGAAAGCGCATTACGGAGATTTGATCGCGATGTGATCGCGCAGCCAGGCGTGCACTATCTCCTTGTACTCGAAGGCGTGAACGACCTCGGCAGTTTGGAGTCGAAGTCGGAGCAGCCACAGGAGTCCCATGATGCTCTGGTGTCGGCCATGGAGGACGCGTACCGCCAGATCATTCTGCGAGCACATTCCCATGGAATTCTCGTCTACGGTTGCACGATGACTCCGATCGGCCGGTCGTTTTATTTCCACCTCAAGACCGAGGCTGATCGTCAGAAGATCAATGAATGGATTCGGACCTCGCATGCCTTCGATGCTGTGATCGATTTCGATGCGGCATTGCGCGACCCGAACAAACCCGATCAGATGGCTCCCGAAGCCGACTCAAAGGACAACCTTCACCCAGGACCGGGTGGCTACAAGCGCATGGGAGAATCGGTGCCACTGGAGCTCTTCCGTCAGTGAGAGCATAGCTTGGCCTGTTCTATCAAGCAGTACTGCAGCACGCTGAGTAATTCTCTAGTGGGCCTGCTGATTCCGAGTCTCGGTCGACGTCTCTGGCGGCATCCAGATACGAAAGTGCCCGCTGGTATGCAACAAGCTGAACATGTACAGCAAGCCATCGTAGTAACGCTGTTCGCCGCTTGGCATCGGGGTAGCCCATAACTCATCGAGGAACGCGCGTTGTATCGGTCCATCGGTTGCGGCCAATCCCGCGGTCGCCGTTGTCGCCACCATACCGGGAGAGTGTCGCGTGGAAAGCGGCTTACCGTCGAGCGTGTAGCGGTCGGAAAAAGTATGGATCCCCTGGTCGAAGAGGAATCGTTGGATCCGATCGCTCAGGGTCTGCGCTTCGGGATTTTTTCCCCACCACGATTGATCGACGGACCAATTGCTTGCGGTACGCCACGAGTCGTATGAGAAATTGGCTGCCGCTGCGTTCCATGCCGTGGCTCGCGGAGACCCATCGAAGTTCGCATAGTCAGGAGCGAGACCTGTCCGAGGATTGGTGGCGCGCACGAAGTAGCGCCGGCTCTCCTCGGCGGCCTTTGCCCAAAACTTCCGGTCTTTCACCGGTCCCCAGCGCGCCCACAACTCATAGAAAGCCGGCAGGTGATAGCTGGGATCGCTGTATTCGTTGGCTCCGAAACCGGGGACAAAGACGATCATCGCGTGTTCCTCGTTCACCATCGGTCCAACCGTCACCTCGTGCGGCGAGACATTGTTGGCCTGATCGTTTTTGCGTTTGGGTTCATAAGGAGGGTCGGTCGGATGAATACGCAGCGGTGTGGTCCCGGTTTGAACCGGGTGGTGGCGCATGACGCTAAGAATACGGTCCGCCTGGGCATGATAGTCGTAGAGGCCCTGGCCATTGCCCCAGCGATGAGCTGCAAAGAGAAGACTCATCGCAAAATATTCCTCGCCATCCGGGGCCGCGGAGTCGGAGCGGGGAGTGCCGTCGGTGTTCATCGACCATGCATAATAGCCGGCGGAAGGATTCTTCGGGTCGGTGATCAACATGTACGTGTTCGCCCAGTTCCATAGGGCATCGAACTCCGCTTTGTGATTCGTTTGCACGGCAATCATCATGCCGTAGCTCATTCCCTCGGTACGCGCGTCATGATTCGCAACATCCGTCACGTAGGCCAGAGGCCCATTCCCGTTGCTGCCGGCGACGTAGTAGACGGCCTGTGTATGGGGATCGCCATGAAAGAGCTGTTGGAACGCAGCCTCGATGCGGTCGTCAATCTCTTGTTCCGAATGCCCGACAACCGCCAAAAGATTGCGGTATCGCCCTGTGACGAAAGCCCCATTTCCGTCCACGGACTTAGGCGGGGTTGCCGCCTGAGCACAAGCAAATCCCCAAATGCTCGCGCAGAGCAGAACGGCACGTGCTCCATTAACTCTCAAACTCATAACGTCTCTCTCTTTCCAGAGATCCTGACTTAGTGGGCTGTTGTGATGGGCTTTATCCCGGTTGCGGGGTCCTTTAGAGTATTGCGGTCCACTAGAAAGAAGTTGTCCGCCCCGATCCTGCCGTTTCCATTTGCGCGAACGATAAATCGAACGCGGGCCGCGGGGGATTGTGTTTCCACGGACGTACTGATCTCCACCTTGCGGCTCTCGGACTCGCCCGGTTTCAAGCCAGCCAAGTGCAGGGAGATGACCCTCCCGGATTTACCGATCAGCTTGCCGTTCTTGTCATAACTGAGCGCGATTAGGGTGATGTCTCCGCCGAGCTTTCCGTCCTGCTCTGCTAAGCCCGCGGTTGCCGCTGGGAACGAGAGGTGAAAGAAATCGTTGTTGGAGGTGTCACGTGCGATCGTCAAAGGAACGCCATCGAAGACCATCAGGCCGCTGGTGGCCGCACTCAGATCGAGTGTGGCGCGCGGTGTCAGTTTCCCCGCGGCTTCCTTATTCCCTGTGCCGTCCTTCAGGCCGACGATCTCCTGCGCTGCCGGATAATAGCCCTCCCGGGCTGTCGCGATGAGTGTTGGGTCTTTCAACACTACCTGGATCTTGCGAAACTGCTTCGGAGCTTCGGTGGATGGGGAACTCGCATGATAGGCGAGGCTATAGAAGGTTTCCCCGTTGTTTACAGCCGTCCCGATCGTTGCGTCGACATCGTTTCGGCCGTGAAGAGACTGACCGCCGGTTGCACGGACCATGGAGTCGAAGTCGATCTGTCCTCCGAAAGGATCGTCCATCACAATATCGCCGGTTTCATTCGTGCTCTGCTGCGGTGCGGCGACCCCTGTCGGGTCAAGTGCGTAGAGCGTGATGCGAGCATCGCGAAGGATGTCGACACAGGACGCGATCACATTTTTCAAGGCGTCGACTTGATCCGTAGGCAGGCCATCCACCGGGATTGTAGGAAAGCCGCGTCCGATCCAGACCAGATTTTTGTGGCCAGGGTGGCCTTGTGTCGCTCTAGCCACCTCGATCAGGGAAACGAATGCCGCTCCTGTCTGCTCGCTTGTGAAACTCGCATTGTTGTTTCGCCAATCATTGCCCACTAGGTGGCGTTTCAACGCGTCGAGAATCTCATGCTTGGATGTCGTATAGTCATGCAGCACATTGGTGTGATCCATAGTCTGTGCAATCAGCATCATCGGCTGGTCAAGAGTCTCCCCTTGTTTGCTGAGATATTTTTCCAGAGAGTATCGCGCGAAATATTCGTCTTCAAACCTTGCCGTCAATTCATCGAGCACGATGATGCTGACAGGAAGGTTCGGCTCAAGGCGATCCAGCTCTGCGGTAGAGTGAATCGGAATGGTCTTGCCTTCTGTCACTCGTGCTGGTTCGATGGCGTCAAAGGAGACGACCTTCTGGGGAGTGCCATCTTCGAGAATCGTAAAGTCATCTTTCTTGAGACCATGTACCGGCTGTCCTTTGGCGTCATTCACTGCAACGTCAAGAAGTACGATTTGGGCCTGAACACTCAGCGAGTATGTTGGTTGCCCTGGATTTTGCGGAGTGGACTGATCCTGATCGCCAGGGGATGCTGAGGTAATGGCAGGCTTATCCTGAGCACTACACGGCGCGACAGCGCAGTACGCAACGAAGTACAAAAACAGCGCTGCGCCGCACAACAGGAAAGATTTGGCAGTAAAAGATTTGCGCATTCCTAAGTGGCCTCAAGGTCAAAAGTTTGAATAAAACGAAGATAGTTCGCTGGTGAGAGGCGTTCGTCGCGCCGACAACTGGATACTAGGACATCCCTTTCCATCCGGTGTCATTGAACGCAATCACTGTGGCCGAAGAGTGAACAGATAGACGTCGTTTGTGCGTAGCGGAAGGGAAACGTCCAGATGTCCCGCAGGCACAGTGACTTCCTTGACGTTCTCCGGCGCGCCGGATGCCGCTCTGTTGATCTGCTTCACCTGCTCCCGAGTGAGTTGCTGCGGTGCTCCAAGATGAAGATATGCAGTGTAAGCGTCATTTTGCTCATAGCCGATCCTGTAGGTCTCAAGTTGATACCGCTTCGCCGGGAGATTCTTGATTTGCACACTGAGGTTTCCTTTGGGAACGGAGGGTTGTTCTTTGCGGTAGAAGCTTTGGTCCGTTTGTCCCTTGGGAGGAACAACGGGGCTATAGTCCCACACCAACACTTGAATCGAACCGTCTGGAGACTTCGTGACCCACGATTGTGGATCATCGGTGTTAAGGTCCACGCCTCTCAGATCATGCAGGAACTTATAGGCGAAAAAGGAAGGTTTACGAATCCCTTCGAGATTCAGAAGACCGAAACCTCCATGGAAGGGCCGGAATGCCGGGCCGCCTTCTTCGAAGATGTCCGTAAAGGTCCAATACGACATCGAGTCCACGTAGGGTGAGGCGCGCTTGATCTTATCGAGCATAAAACTCGCCTGGTGGTATTGATCGTGGATCGGATCGGTAGGAGTATAGGATGAACTCCACTCCGTAAAGTGAAGCTCCATGCCGGGGCGGCCGGATCGATCGACCAACTCCCTGGAATGTTTCATGCGGCCGCTGACAATATCCGACCCGGGATCGATGATTGTTCCCGCGGTGCCGTCTTCATCGAGATATCCGCTGCTCACGCCATAGGCGTGCGCGGCGACGAAGTCTGCTGGGACTTTATTGTCGACAACATACTTCTCGAAGGCTTCCTCGAATTTGTATGGCATTGCCGATGCAGGGCCGCCTACCCGGCAAGCGGGGCACTCTTCTTTGACGGCTTCAGCGGTTGTCTTGTAAAGAGCAAGATAGTCATCGACTGTGCCTGTGAAGAAAAGATCATGAAGGTCAGGCTCGTTCCATACCTCGAAGTACCATTTCTGGACCTCTTCCTCTCCGTAGCGGTCTTTGAGATGCGCCACCAGTGCGCGGATCAGAGCGGCCCACTTGGCAGGATCTTTGGGCGGCGTAATGTTGCCCTTCCACCAAAAGACGGTCTTCGAGCCGCTGGCAAGTTTGGAAGGCATGAAAGTAAGTTCCACGAATGGCCGTATGTTCATCTTCAGCAGAGCATCGTAAAGCGCGTCCACGTACTGAAAGTTGTACAGTGGCTCCCCATGAACGTCTTCGGTATAGACGCCCATGTCATCGTGCAGGATCCCATGCATTCGTATGTACTCAAAGCCAATCTCCCGCTGGACCAGGGCAAGTTGCTCCTGCCAGTCTGCACGCAGGCCTTCATTTGCCCGGCCTGCGCCGATCATGCGCAAGGGGACGCCGGTATGCGGCCCCAGTATGTTCCCCGCGTCGATGTGAACGGTGCGGGACTGTGCGAGAGAGCATAGCGAACATCCGAACAGAAACGACAGGCAAACGAAAAAGCGCGAATAAGGGAACCGGCCTGTGCATGGATTTCCTGAAGAAAAATTTACTCGAGCTCGACGAATGAAGTTCACCATGCTTTCGTTGCGTCAACGGAAAAGTCTGCCAGGCGTCTTACTCATCGCGATCGCAACGACGAGTTTGAAGACCGTATCTTACGGATAGTGAAGCATGTCAATGCTAGCCATCGGTAACAGCAATGGCGTGGTACAGATGTACCACGCCAAGCGTGTCCCTTCAGTGGGATGCTGTTCACAAGAAAGCCTATCGAATCGCTTCCATAGCGCCTGCGAGTCTTGCATGCTTTGGGAACGGCTCAAAGTTTCCGTTGCGCCATGACTCCCTGAGCGTTCCTTTGCGAGGATGAATTGAAGACGATTTTCTCGATGCTCTCTCTGGCATCGCTGCTGGTGGCAACGACATGCTCCGCGCACGCGCAGCAATTAAAGGTAGACCCCACCTCGCTCGTCGCCCCCGTCAGTCCCACCCTGTACGGTCTGATGACCGAGGAGATCAACTACTCCTACGACGCTGGCTTGTATGCGGAGATGCTGCGGAATCGGACCTTTACCGCCCCTGGAAAAGGATTCAGCCTCAACTACTGGCGGCCGGTGATGCACGGCAACTCCCTGGTGAAACTGGGACAGGGAGATCATGGACCGAGCGCCGCCCTGCCGAAGAGTGCGGATGTGACCGTCACAAGCGCCTCTCCTCAGGATCTTGCTGGCTTGGGGAACGAAGGTTACTGGGGTATGGGCGTTCGCCCTTCTACCGTGTATCAGGGGTCTTTCTATGCGACAAGCGATGCATTCGATGCCGCTCAGGTCCGTTTGGTGGATGACCAGACAGGTACGATCCTTGCGGCAAGTTCCGTGAACCTGGCAAAGGGCGACTGGAAGCCATACCGCTTTACTTTGAAGACGGGCGGAGATATGAAAGCGACCAGCGCAGCCCACTTCGAGATGCTGTTCGACCATCCCGGGCAGATTTCGTTGCAGCTCATCTCTCTCTTTCCTCCGACGTATCACAACCGCCCGAATGGTAACCGGCCAGATCTGATGGAGATGATGGCAGCAATGCATCCTCAGTTCCTGCGTTTTCCGGGGGGTAACTATGTCGAGGGAAACACGGTCGAGGAGCGTTTCAACTGGAAAGAGACCATCGGCCCGCTAGTTGGCAGACCGACGCATCGATCGCCCTGGGGATACCAGTCAACCGATGGGATGGGGCTTCTCGAGTTTCTTTACTGGTGCGAGGACCTTCATATGGAGCCTGTTCTCGCCGTCTATGCCGGTTACTCACTTCGCGGAGAGCATGTGACCGGGGCTGCTCTCGACCCGCATATCCAGGATGCGCTGGACGAGATTGAATTTGTCGCGGGTGACACGAAAACCAAGTGGGGCCACCTCCGGGAGCTGCTCGGTCATCCAGCTCCCTTTACTCTTCACTACATCGAGATTGGCAATGAAGATTTCTTCGACAAGTCGGGCAGCTATGAGGAGCGGTTCTCCCGTTTTGCCTCAGCGATCAGAGCCAAATATCCTCAGTACAAGCTGATTGCAACGACGCCAGTGAAGCAGTCAAAGCCGGACTTGATTGACGACCACTACTATCAAAGCCCGGAAGAGTTTTTCAATCTTGTGCATAAGTACGACAAGATGGATCGCAACGGGCCAAAGATCTTTGTGGGAGAGTGGGCAACCAGAACTGGTTCACCTACGCCCAACTTTGGGGCTGCGCTGGGGGATGCGGCTTGGATGACCAGTCTGGAACGAAACTCCGACCTGATTCTGATGTCCTGCTACGCACCCTTGTTTACGAATGTGAATCCAGGAGGTATGCAATGGTCAACCGACTTGCTCGGTTACGACGCCCTGCGGGCTTACGCATCGCCTGCCTATTACGCTCAGGTGCTCTTCAGCAACCACCTTGGAGACCATACTGTAAAAACAACCGCAGCCAACCTTGGATCACGATTCTTCTGGTCGGCCACGGTATCCAAGACTACTAAGGTCCTGCATTTGAAGCTGGTGAACGCCTCGGATACGGTGCAACCACTTCATCTCGATCTCTCCGGTATCAAGGATGGTCAGGTAAAGATGTATACATTGCACGGCGAAAGCCGCTGGGCAACGAATACCATCGAGCAGCCCGACGCCATCCATCCGGTTGAAACGACATTGCCGGCATCGAAGTTGTCCGAACATAATGTTGCGGGCAACACCATCGAAGTGCTGGACATACCTTTGATCTGACTTCGTCCCTGAGTTGCAAATGATGGACCAAAGAGAATTTCCTGGAACAGCGATCTCACTTAAGCTCGTGTGCACTTTTGGTGCCATGGCGATCTCTCTCTTTGTCGCGCCAGCTTATGCTTTGCCCAGACAGGGCATGATTCAATTTCGACCGTCGCCGGGAAACTTCTGCATCTCCGATGCGGGAAAAGTTGCACCGATCGTTGCCGATCCCAACGACTTTCCGGGAGTCACGCGGGCCGCTGGTGATCTGGCCGCCGACATCGGCCGCGTCTCGGGTATGCCGGCTGTGCTGGTTCGATCAACTGGTGAACTCTCAGGGCCACCGATTCTTGTCGGCACGCTTGGGAAGAGTTCTGTGATCGACGGTCTTGTCAAGAGCGGGAAACTCGACGTTGCCGCAATCCGTGGCCAGTGGGAGTCCTACATCATCCAGGTTGTAATCAACCCGCTTCCTGCGATAGACCAGGCCCTTGTCATCGCGGGCAGTGATAAGCGTGGGACCATCTATGGCATCTATGATGTCTCCGAAAATATAGGTGTCTCTCCATGGTATTGGTGGGCTGACGTTCCCACGGTGCATCACGATAGCGTCTGCGTCGCTCTTCCCCACATTGTGCAGGGGCCGCCTGCCGTCAAGTATCGCGGTATATTCATCAATGATGAAGCTCCGGCCATGAGTGGTTGGACGAAAGAGAAGTTCGGCGGCTTCAACAGCAAGATGTACACCCACATGTTTGAACTCCTGCTCAGACTGAGAGCCAATTATCTGTGGCCTGCGATGTGGAGCTCGGCGTTCAACGAGGATGACCCCGCTGACCCGCGGCTTGCGGATGAGTATGGCATCGTCATGGGCACTAGCCATCACGAACCAATGATCCGTGCGCAAGGGGAGTTCGACCATCGCTTCAAAAGCGACCAATGGGACTACATGAACCATCCTGATGTGATGGAAAACTTCTGGCGTGAGGGAGTAAGACGGAACAGGAACTACGAAAATATCTACACCTTAGGCATGCGAGGCCGCAACGATTCGCTGATGCTTCCCCATGCATCCGCGGATGAGAATAGCGCCATCCTCGATAAGATCATCACCAGGCAGCGGCAGATCCTGGCGCAGGAAGTGAACCCGGACATCGAGCACATCCCCCAGGTGCTTGCCCTTTATAAAGAGGTGCAGGAGTATTACGAGCACGGCATGCACGTTCCTGACGACGTCACGCTTCTCTGGTCGGACGATAACTTCGGCAACCTGCGTCGGGTTCCAACCCTCGAAGAGCGAAAGCGAGCAGGCGGTGCAGGGATTTACTACCACTTCGACTACGTCGGAGGGCCACGCTCCTATACGTGGCTCAATACCAATCCCCTGCCGAAGATTCAAGAGCAGATGAATCTTGCGTATCAGTATGGGGCGTCCCGAATCTGGATTGTGAATGTTGGCGATCTGAAGCCGATGGAGTTACCTACCGAGTTCTTCCTGACCATGGCATGGGAACCCAATGCGATGACCAGCGACAAGGTTGGCAGCTTCACACAGCAGTGGGCAACCAGGGAATTCGGGCCTGCTAACGCAGACAAGATCGCTGATGTGGTGAGCAAATACGCGAAGTACAACGGTTGGCGCAAACCCGAATCGCTGTCTCCCAAGACCTTTAGCTTGATCAACTACGAGGAGGCGGAGCGAGTCGAAGCCGCATGGACCAGGTTGGTTCAAGAAGCCCAGACGATCAATGCCCAACTGCCGTCAGAGCAGCAGGCCGCTTACTTCGAACTGGTACTCTACCCAGTGGAAGCCTCTGCAACCGTTGCGGAGATGTATATAGCCGCAGCACGTAATGACCTCTATATCGCGCAAGGCCGCGCCAGCGCCAACAGACAGGCCAGGCATGTGCGTGATTTATTCGCGCAGGACCAGGCCTTATCGAACGAATACAACGGGCTCTTGGGTGGAAGATGGAATCACATGATGGACCAGGCCCACATCGGGTATACGAGTTGGCCTTCTCCGAAAATCAATACGATGCCGGAAGTGAAGGAGCTCAAACCAAAACAAGGTGCAATCCTCGGCGTCGCGGTCGAAGGTTCGGAAAGCGCGTGGCCAGGCTCTCCTTCGCATCCCGATCTGCCGGCCATCGATAATCTGGGCGACCAGCATCGCTGGATCGATGTCTTCAGCCGTGGCGCGGACCCAGCACACTTTACGGCTGTTTCCCCGGAAAGCTGGATCAAGTTGGACCGAACTGCCGGCGAGACCAGCAGTGACTGCCGTCTGAGAGTCCGTGTCGATTGGAAAGCGGTTCCCGCCGGCAGGCAAACCGGAACCGTGATCATCGCTGGGGAAAATGGGCAAACTGTATCGGTCACCGTGCCTGTCATCAACGTGCCGGATACCACGGAGGCGGCTAAAGGGGCCTTTGGGAATTTGACGGAGTCGTTCACGATTCCGGCCAGCGCTACCGTTAAAAGCATCGGCAGAGATGGTGTCGAATGGCGATCGCTACCCGACTATGGGCGCGTCGCGGCAGCGATGGAGGTATTTCCTGTAACCGCCTCGCCGGTTGTCCCCTCGAATCAGTCACCGGCGCTCGAATACTCCGTCTACCTGCCGCATGCAGGGGAGATAGAGATCACCGCGGTGCTTGGACCAACATTGGATATTGTTCCTGAAAGAGGTCTGCACCTCGCCGTATCGATGGATAACAATGCGCCACAGGTCTTGGATGGAGGAGTGACAGCGAGTCTGTCAAACGACATCTATAGCAAGATGGTGATCGATAACGCGCATACGCTGAAATTCACACAGAGTGTGGCACAACCGGGGCGACACACCATTAAGGTCTGGATGGTCGATCCCAATATAGTGTTGGAATATCTGATCGTGGGTGCCCCGAAGCTCAGTTACTTTGGACCGCCCGCGCACATGGTTGGACCTTCGTTTTAGGAGAACGAGCCCGCCGAATGGAATGAAATTGTCGGATGGATGGTGGTACATCTGTACCGTACGACCCGATAGATCCATCCTATATGATTGCGATCATAAAAATAGCGGTTTGACCTATGTCTTCCGTTTGCATCACGGCGTGAGTTTGGTCGAATCGTTTATGGCCAGAGCGCATTTCTAAATCGGACGAGGCTCACGGAAATGCCACGGAGTCTCTCGGAGATCGTCGAAGAACTGCACAAGTTTTTCGTGACGATTCTTTCTCAATTCTAAAACCGCTTTGCCATTCTCGAGGCTAAATCTGCCACGAGGTGCCCATTACAAATTCACAGTGTCTGAATGGGATACCCGGTGGAGATCAGAGAGCCGATTCAGTAATTTCTGCTCCCAACAGGGAAGGACCTTAGCCTAACGAAACATATACGGAGACCGCTGCGGTCTCGACAGCATCGCATTGGCCGCGTCGTCCTTCAAAAAGCGTTCTTTCATCGGGTCCCAGTGCATTCGCCGCCCGGTATGCATCGCAATGTGGTGGATCAGGCACGTCGAGCAGGCTCTGTGGCCCTTCTCGACCGGCGAGATCGGCTCCGAGCGCGTCCGAATGCAATCCAGCCAGTTCCCATGCTGGTCGGAGCTCTTGTAAAGGTGGATTTCATCCGGCCCAATCACCGACGTCAAAATCTTCGGATCGCTCGCGTCGAGCCCTGTAGCCTTCGGCCCACCTGTAGGCTTGCCCCCCGGATCGGTCGGGGTCGTCTGCTCTGTGCGCGTAACGAACAGCCATCCCTTGGTTCCGTAGAACTTGATGCCGTTCGGAAAGTCGCCGGAAATGTCCATCGTCACGCCGTTCGCATAAACCGCATGTGTCAGGAACTTCCCATGCACGTCCCACAGCCCGCTCTTGGGAAACTCTGCCGTACCCCAGACCTCAGCCGGTCCAGTATATTCGGTATCCATCGCCCAGTGCGCGCTGTCCACATGGTGAGCGCCCCAGCCAGTAATCATCCCCGCGCCGAACTGCTCACACCGCAACCACCCAGGCCGGTCATACCCTGTCTGCGGCATCACCCGATCAACAGTGTAGGGAACTACCGGAGTCGACCCTAGCCATGCATCGTAATTGAACCCCGCAGGCACGGCTGTCGGCGTCGGATCTCCCCCGGCCGGGTCGCCTGGCAACCCAATTTCAACGTGTTTTAAATCGCCGATCCGCCCATTCCGCACCAACTCGGCCGCATACCGAAACTGTACCCACGATCGCTGCTGACTGCCGATCTGCACGATCCGTCCCGAAGCTTGCACTGCATCGCTCAGATACCGTCCTTCCGCAATCGTCAACGAAGCCGGCTTCTGCAGATAAACATCCTTGCCCGCCCGCACCGCATCGACGGCCACAATCGCATGTTGATGATCGGGCGTACTGATCACCACCGCATCGATGTCCTTGTTCGCCAGTAGCTCATGATAGTTGTGATAGCCAGTAACGCCGTCGTAGGCCCTACCGGTCTTCTTCGCATACACGCCATTAACTAGTGTTTTCCCGGCCTCGATGCGGTTTGCATCGAGGTCGCACACAGCCATGATTCGCGCGCCATCGAACTGCCAGATACCCGGCAGGTCATGTCCCCGAGAAATACGCCCGACCCCGATCGCACCGATATTGATCCGCTTGCTCGGCGCCATTTCACCGAACACCGACGACGGCAGAATCGTAGGAAATCCCGCGACAACTACCGCACTAACTGACGTCTTCACAAACTTCCGCCGCGATTTTCTGTTCGTCATCGATCTATCTCCGCGTTCAAGCCTTCGGTGGGTTCAGGAACTTCACATCCTTTGAGTTAGCAGACGACTGCCGAATGGTACGGCTCTTTCGGCTCCGAATCGCCTTCCCATTCGCGGTCGTCATCTGCAATCGGTTGTAGCCGGAATGTCGCTGCAGCACTAGCGCCGCAGCTCCGCGCAACCGCGCCAGTTCCACATCGCCCGTCACGGTAACGCGAGGAGGCGATCCAGCCAGCATATTTCCCGCAAGCTCTGCTTCAACGATCGGCCCGAACCGATCCCACGAAGAAGTAAGCCCCCCGGTCAACAGAATAAGTTCAGGCGACATCGCAGCCGTAATAATCAATAAGCCCTTGCCAAGATAGGTCGCCTGCCGGCTCAGCGCTTTGATCGCAGGAACATCGCCGTCTTCCGCCATATTCAGCAATTCAATAATCGTCGGCGGCGGACCTCCAGGCTGTAGTTCCGTGTAATACCCAATCGCCGCGCGCGACGATGCGTAAACTTCCCAGCAGCCAAATCGTCCGCAACCACACTGCGGCCCCGCTGCATTGATCGGCACATGACCGAACTCTCCGGCCATACCCGATCTTCCCGTAACGAGCTGTCCATTAGCCAGAATCGCCGCGCCAACGCCCTCGGAAATCGTGATCAGCACTGCATTGCGCACGCCGTCCATACGTCCAAACCAAAGCTCTGAAAGCAGGCAGGCATTCGCGGCGTTGTCCATCTCCACCTGCAGTGGAATGCGTGTCTCAATCGCCTTCTTTATGTCATAAAGCAACCACGGAAGGTTCGGCGCCAAGATCAAGCGTTGAGAAACCGGGTCGACGCGACCCGGCAAACTAATGCCAATGCCCTCGAAAGATTTCTCCGGATGCGACTTCATCATTCGCTGCATCCCCGCAATAATGTTGCTCACACCGCGCTCCGGGTCAGACACCAGCGGGAGCGCTTCGCGCGATAGGAATCTCCCATTTAAATCGACCACCGCGATCACCGCCTGGCGTGGTCGGATGTCGGCGACAGCGATCACCATGTCCGAGTTAAGTGACAGCAAGGTAGGCCGCCGCCCGCGTGGCCGTCGTGCAGCTGCGCCTTCGACGATCCACTTCTCGTTCAGTAACTGTTCGACGATCGACGAGATCGTGCTTGGCTGCAAACCCGAAAGACGCGACAGCTCCGCACGCGATATAGGTTGTTTGGTGCGGATCAATTCCAGCACGACATCGCGGTTAATGTCGCGAGCCACTTCACTCGACGCGAGCTCCGCGTGCGCCAGGTCGATTCGCTGAATACCCTGTGTTCTGGGCCTTCTGTTCCCGGTTACTTTCGGCATGAGTGATCTCTATTGATTGACGCCACTTGCAAGTAGTCCACCATCCACTACCAGAATTTGCCCTGTCGTGAAAGAGGCCGAGTCTGAGCAAAGATAAACCGCGGCCCCCACAATCTCATCCACGTGCCCAAATCTGCCCATCGGTGTTCGCATCAGCAACTCATGTCCACGTGCCGATTCCAGCAGCTCTCGGTTCAACGCGGTGGGAAAAATACCCGGTGCAATCGCGTTCACCCGGACACCCTGCTTCGCCCACTCCACCGCCAGCGATCGCGTCAGTGACCCTACCGCCGCTTTGCTCGCACCATAAGCCGCGACCTCGTGGAAAGCCACAAACGTCACCAATGACGCGATATTCAGAATGCAGCCCTCACCCCGCTCCAGCATCGCACTCCCGAATATCTGACAGGCGCGCAGCGTCCCCGTCAGGTTCACATCCATGATCGAGCCCCAGATTTCTTCCGTACATTCCAACGTTGGAATGCGTCGCGTCGTGCCTGCGGAGTTGACCAGAATATCCACTGTCCCGAACTCTGCCAGCATCGCATCGCGAAGCTGCACCAGGCTTGATCGATCGGTCACATCCGATGCAATACGCAGCGTGCGTCGCCCAAGCGCTTCGATCGAAGCGGCGACCGCGTCTACGCCGCTTTGGGCTCGCGACGTAGCCACGACATCGGCTCCCGCCGCGGCGAGGCCAAGCGCAAGCGCCCGCCCGATTCCAAGCGTGCCCCCTACCACCACGGCCGTCTTTCCAGTCAGCAATGAGTCCATCAATTGATCCAATCAACGAAGTATTTTCCACATTCCATTGGAATTTTGGATTGCATCGCAAAATATGTTTATTACATTATTCGCATTGGCCTGTCCATCCGCTTGGTGGACGGCGGTCGCAAAAATGCTGTTTTTACAGAATTTAAGTGTAAAACCAAAGGAAATTAGGCTTCTCTATCTTTAGCCACAGCGTTTCTTTCCCTCAGATGGAACGAAGCTTTTCTAAATTATCCACGTGCAGAATATAATTAGGCTTCCTTTGAAAGCTTGGCAATTTTTCGTCACGAGTCCGACATTGTGTCATCCAATCTTCGTGTTGCCGCAAGATATGCATGCTGATAGGGATACTTTCCGGCCGTGGTTTATCGATGTCAACGTTCAATCCCGGCGCATTTCCCTGGATGCATATAACACTCCTCGAACATATGATTTTCTTGAAAACGGAGGGTTATCACCCACCAGTGCTAGCCCCACCGTCAGCACGGCCGGCACAACGCGATTCCGACGACACGGGACACAATCCGGGAATGCTTGTCGGATGACAAGTATTCAGTGGCGGGTATCTCGAATCGTGAGAGATATGTTCGGAGAGACGAGAATGTCTTACCAAGCCCCAAGTGATCCCCGAGAAATACTCTCCCCACCTGGCGTCCATCCGTCCGTCGCGTAAAAGGTGCTTATAACATTCCGTTTTCCCCGAAAATCTCATATTACCTATGAGGCAGACGGCGTCTTGCGTTTTACCCGTGGTTCTACAGGTAGTTGAAAAAACTCTTGACATGACTCGTTTGACATATATAAAGTTCGCGACGCATAAAAAATACAGGAATCGATGACCGGGAAGCTACGGCAACTCCGGGGTCACCTGTCGCAAGTCATTACTGGAGGAACAGAGAGATGCTTTGGAAAACAGGAAATAGTTCGAATTCAAGCAAACGGATGGGGATCTGGAGTTTTGCTTTCGCATTCTTGGTGATGACAGCATTCTTCTCGGCGGTTGCCACTGCCCAAGTGCTCTACGGCTCCATCACGGGAATCATCACCGATCCCACCAATGCGGCTGTTCCTAATGTGACGGTCACCGTGACTAACCAGGCCAACGGTGAAACCCGCAGCGTGACCACCGGCGGCTCCGGCGAGTATCTGGTCCAGAACCTCGAAGCTGGCCCGTACACCGTCGAGGTCAAGCCAATCGGAAACTTCGGCGGATACATGCAGAAGAATCTCCCATTGGCCGTCAGCCAGGAAGCGCGCGTCAACGTATCGCTCCAGCTCGCCAGCATAACGTCTGAAATCACGGTCACGACCGCACCGCCCCTTCTGCAAACTGAAACTTCGGAGGTCAAGGCTCAGATTTCGCAGGCTCAGATCTCCGAGCTGCCGATCACATCCTCTCAGGGCCGTAACTTTCAAGCTCTCTACACGCTGATCCCCGGTGCAACTGCGGTTCAGGAGCAGAACTCAATCGGTGGCAATCCTGCACGTGCCCTCTCGGTCAATGTCAACGGCGTCAGCTACAACACCAACACCACGCGCATCGACGGTGCAGTGAACGACTACGGCTGGCTGCCATACCTCATCGCCTATGTGCCGCCCGCGGATTCGATTGAGAGC
>Ga0302303_10001070_pt1 | contig 18749 bp, 12 predicted proteins | sample III_Palsa_E2_1_FD_194542 | JGI IMG/M metagenome (GOLD analysis project Ga0302303, IMG submission 194542) | Peat permafrost microbial communities from Stordalen Mire near Abisko, Sweden - III_Palsa_E2_1 | ecosystem: Environmental > Terrestrial > Soil > Palsa > Peat permafrost | place: Sweden...
AGGGAACAAACTGTAAGCGGCCGTAACGTCATCGATGTCCGGCTGACCGCCACCAATACATCACTGAACGAGGTCGTCGTCATCGGGTATGGCACGCAGAAAAAGGGGGACATTACGTCGGCTATCTCTACAGTCAGCGTCGCCGACGTCAGCCAGCGCCCGGTCATTTCGACTTCGGAAGTGCTGGCAGGTAAAGCCCCCGGCGTGCAGGTATTTCAGCCCTCCGGTCAACCGGGCACAGATTTCAGCGTCCGCGTCAGGGGCATTGCATCGCCTAACGGCGCAGAACCGCTGTACGTCATCGATGGTGTACAAGTCACCGATACCCATACCCTCGATCCCAATGACATCGAGTCGATCAGCGTGCTGAAAGACGCCTCTGCCGCAGGCATCTACGGAGCCGCCGGCAGTACCAACGGTGTCGTACAGATCATCACCAAACATGGCTCCAAAGGAAAGACCCAGACGAATGTGACCGCCTATACCGGCATGCAGCAGATCCTGAAAAAACTGCCTGTTCTCAACGGCGCCCAGTACTTATCGCTGATGAACGATGAATATACCAATGCGAGTGCCACAGAGCCGACGATCCCTTCCTACCTGAACGCCAATACCAACTGGCAGAACCTGGTCTATCATACCGCCATGCAGACCGGAGCCAACGCCAATTTCTCCGGTGGCTCGCCGAAAGGGACCTGGTTCCTCGGCATGGGCTATCTCGACCAGGACGGCATCGTCCACACCTCCAACTTCAAACGGTATTCGGTCAACCTCAAACTGGACCAGGAGATGAACAACTGGCTCAGCGCGGGCGCCAATATTTCCTACAACCGGGCTTATAACGTTACTATCCCCGACGGCGCCTCGGCGCAGCATGGGGGTACCGTACTTGCAGCCCTGACCGTTCCACCCATCGTGCCGGTGTTCAATTCCTCCGGTGTCTATGCCCCCAACTTCGACGGCACGAATAACCCCGTCGGTAATATTTATGACAATACGAACTCGAAAGTAGAGAACAATATGATCGGCAACGTCCATGTAGATATCAAGCTGCCTTTCGATCTGAAATACCGTTCGCAGTTCGGCATCGCCATCGAGCAGTACAATTACAATTATTTCCTCGACCCTTTCAACAATCCCTATGGGATCTCGATTGACGGGCAGGGTACGAATACCAGTCAGGAAGTGTTCAGGTATACCCTGGACAATACGCTCAACTGGGACAGGTCTTTCGGGCTGAGTACTTTCAACGTCGTTATTGGTACAGAGACGATCAATGAAAAGTATTACCAAAACAGCCAGTCCGGCCGCGGTTTCGCGACGGCCGCTGTACCGACGCTCAATGCAGCGACCTCCAACCAAACCGTCTACAGCTACCAAACCGATTGGGCTGACCTTTCTTATTTTGGACGGATCAATTATTCCTATGAAGACAAATACCTGGCGACAGCCCTGGTCCGCCGGGATGGCTCATCCCGCTTAGGTATCGACAACCAATGGGGTTACTTCCCCGCCTTCTCGGTCGGCTGGAGAGTGTCCCGGGAAGATTTCCTGAAGGATTCCAAATTTATCCAGGATCTGAAGCTCCGCGCCGGCTGGGGTGAGACCGGTAACCTGCCACCGACTTCCGTCACCGACTACCCTTCCTACAGCGCTTTGAACCCTGGTGCCCCCTATATTTTCGGCGGCGCCACCACTCCGGGCGTAAATCTGGCCAGCCCGCTCGGCAATCCTGGTCTGAAATGGGAGGCCGGTCAGCAACTGAACCTGGGCTTCGACCTGTCCGTGCTCAATGGCCGCCTAAGCCTTTCAGCAGATTATTATGACAAAAAGACCACGCACCTTATCTTCCCGCTCACCTTGCCTGCCACAAGCGGCAATGACGACGGTCAGCAATTGGTCAACCTGCCGGGCTATGATCGTAACAGAGGAGAAGAATTCAGCCTGACAGGCGAGATTTTCAAAACAAAGAACTTCAATTGGACCAGTACAGTCAACATGTCTTTCAATAAGAACAGAGTTACCGGATTGGATTCGGGCGAGATCTTTTATTATGGCGGCATTGAGTTCGGTGGAACGGGGACCAACCAATATGTCTCCGTAGTTAAGAATGGCCTGCCCCTTGGCGCTTTCTGGGGTTACAAGGCACTCGGCGTTAATCCGAGCACCGGAAATGAGACCTTTGCCGATCTCAACCACGATGGGGTGATCGATCCCACAAATGACCGCACCTACCTGGGCAGCGGGCTGCCGACCTTCATTTACAGCTGGCTGAACAATTTTAACTATAAGGGCTTTGGCCTGGACCTGCTGCTCGATGGCGTCGGAGGCAACAAGATATTCGACGCGACCCGTATCGAGACCGAAGGCATGGCCACAGCTAACAACGCATCCACCGCCGTGCTGAAGCGCTGGACGACGCCGGGACAGATCACCGATATACCTAAAGCTATTTTTGGCGATCCACAGGTTGGCAACAGCCAACCGAACTCCAGTATTTCTTCCCGGTTTGTCGAGAGCGGTGACTTCTTCCGGCTAAAGGCTGCCACGCTGAGTTACAATATTACCAATAGCGGGCTCACCCGTATCGGCGTTTCCGGGATTCGCATCTATGTCACCGGACAGAACCTGTTCATCCTGACCCATTACAAGGGCTATACCCCCGAAGTCAACCAGCAGGGGACGAGCTCGACTGCACTGGGCATTGATTATGGAACATATCCCGAATCGCGGATCTATACGGTCGGTGCCAACATCACACTCTAACTCAAAAATGCATTCATATGCGAATCAATAATAGATCAATCACTTTTCCACTCCTTGTAGCGACCATGGCCCTTGCCTCCGGATGCAGCAAGACCATCGATAAGACACCTATATCGACACTGACAACGGCCAATTTCTATAAAACTGCCCAGGACGCTGAGGCCGGTCTCGCGGGAGCCTATAACAGCCTTTATCAACAATTTTATATCTGGGACTACATGACCAACGGAGACGTGTGGGCCGACAACTGCTATGCTGGCGGCAATAACCCCGATAACTTCGGCATAGACAATTTTGCCCTGACGGCGCTGAATGGCAATGTCACCCGTGACTGGCAGGGATTGTATGATGGAATCGCCAACGCCAACGCCGTGACAGACAACGTTCCTGCTATCAATGACCCTGTTTGGAACGGTACTACCCGTAAAGCTCAGATCCTGGCGGAAGCAAAGTTCCTTCGGTCGCTCCACTACTTCTATTTAGTGACCACCTATGGAGATGTGCCGCTGGTCATCACTAACAATGGTAACGTTTATCCGGCCCGTACCCCAGCTGCCGGCGTCTACACGCAGATCGAACAGGATCTGATCTCCGCCGACTCGAACCTGCTGGCGGCCGGCAGCGGCAATCCCAATAACGGCAGAGCCACCCAGGGCGCAGCCGAAGGTCTCCTGGCTAAAGTCTACGCCCAGCAAGGAAAATATGACTCCTGCCTCATCTATTGCAACAAAGTGCTGGCTAATACATATTATGCTCTCGTGCCCAACTATGCCAACCTCTTCGACGGCAATCACCCCAACACCGTGGAATCGCTGTTCGAGATCCAGCATAGTACGGTCTCCGGTACCACGAATTATGGTCCGGAATTGCTGTTGCCCTATTCGCTCACCGGTGATAACTACGCCAAATTCAATGAATGTACCAACGACCTGATCAAGGCTTACCGGACAGCCGGCGATTCGGTCCGGCTCCAGGCATCGGTGTATTTTTCTTTGCCCGAGGATACGATTGCGATTCCGCCCCCTTACACCGCGGCGACCAGCCCGGTGCCCTATGCCTATAAATGGAAGCAGGCCGATGGCTACAACAGCCCCGACAATGAAATCCTCATTCGCCTGGCCGATATTATCCTGCTGAAGGCAGAGGCGCTCAACAACACCAGCCAGACAGCCCAGGCCATTCCGCTCATCAACCAGATCAGGGCCCGCGTCAACCTGCCCGCCACGACCGCTTCTGCCCAGACGGATGTCGCCACCGCCATTCTCAACGAGAGAAGATTGGAACTGGCTTTGGAAGGCTGGCGCTGGACGGACTTGCTACGCTTCGGTAGCCAGTATACGATCAACCTGATGAACAGCCAGGTAGATCCTTCAGGGAATCCGTTGAGCTATAACGTGACCCAGAATAAATTACTTTTTCCTGTACCCCAGTCTGAAATGGACCTCGATCAGAATCTGTCGCAGAACCCGGGGTACTAAAGACATCCGCGACAGCGTTCCCGTTAGGCTCGACATACTTTTCGCAGCGGCCGGTCCCCTCAGGGCCGGCCGTTATAAGCCTTTTTTGGCGTATATTTATGTAAAGCTTATCGACATGAAAAAATTACTCCTCTTATTGTCGCTGATCCCCTTCCTGGCCTGTGCCCAGGGCGTGCATTTCGAAGACAGCCTGAGCTGGACCGCCATCCGGGCCAAGGCCAAAGCTGAAAACAAGTATATCTTCATGGATTGCTACACTACCTGGTGCGGTCCCTGCAAATACATGGCTACTCAGATCTTTCCGCAGAAAGAATCCGGAGATTATTTCAACGATAAATTCATCAGCGTCAGTGTACAGCTCGACACGACAAAGGCCGACAACGACATCGTCAGGGCATGGTATACCGACGGCCATGACATCGCAACCAAATATGGCGTTCGGGCTTATCCAACCTATCTCATCTTCGCTCCCGACGGAAGTCCCTTACACCGGATAGTAGGGTCCCGAAGGACCGCTCAAAATTTCATCACCGATCTGGGAAGCACTTTCGACAGCACCCGGCAATATTATACTCTACTGGGCCAATTTCAGCAAGGTCGCCGTGACTCCGGCTTTCTTCGCCGGCTGGCACTTGAGTGTACGCAGGTATATGATGGAGAGAACAGCAAGACGGTAGCCGCCGCATACCTGGCTACTCAGACCGATCTGATGAATCGCGATGCGCTGATGCTCGCCGATGCCTGTACCACCAAGATCACTGATACTTATTTTGATCTGTTTGCTAATCATGAGGCAGAAATAGATAAGATAATGGGCGACGGCATGGCAGAGGCTAAAGTAAGATCGATTTTTGTCTCGAATGCGGTCAACATGAGCACAGGCAATGACCAGCAGCCCGACTGGAAAAAAGTCCACACCATGATAGCCGGGAAATTACCTGCTCAGGCAGATGAAATGACGGCCCGTATCAAAGTCAATTATTATCGTTCAAAGAAAGACTGGCCTGACTTCGAGAAGGCTATGGTCTCCTACATGAAGACATATAGCGACCATATGAGTATTGGCGATCTCAATTCTATCGCCTGGGCTGTTTTCCAGGGCTGTCCTGACATGACCTGCGTTTCGGATATCCTGAACTGGAGCAAAGGCCTGAAGACCGCCGACCCGGCGTTCATGGACACTTACGCGAATGTTCTTTATAAGCTCGGCAAAAAGGACGAAGCTATAGCCCTGGAGACAAAGGCGGTAAGCCTGACTCCTGATGCAGAAAAAGGCGACCTTCAGAGTACGCTTGACAAAATGAAAAAGGGAGAAAAAACCTGGGATTAGCCTGCCTTTTATTTCGAATCATAATCGACGATCACCCTGTCCGTGCGCGGATGGGACTGGCAGGTCAGGATAAATCCCGCCGCCAATTCATCGGGCTCCAACGCGTAGTTGACTTCCATCTCCACCTGGCCTTCTGCCAGCCTGGCCCGACAGGTGCAGCACACCCCGCCCTTACAAGCAAAGGGCAGGTCGACCCCTTCCATCATCGCAGCATCCAGGATCGATGACCCGTCGTAAGGCAGATTGAAATCATGGCTGATGCCATCCAGCCGCACCGTCACCCGGCTAATCTTGTCCCCGCCGCTTGTCCCCGCAACCTTGGCCGCGCTCGCAGTTGCTGCTCCGCTGCCCGCGCCTGCCGCACTTCCGCGAGTATGGAACAATTCAAAATGTATCTTCCGAGCCTCTACCCCCTGTTGCTCCAGCCAGCCTTTCAGCATAAAGATCATCTCCTCCGGTCCGCAGAGGAAGACCTCATCCACCACCCGCAGATCGATCAACCGGTGGCAAAGCTCCCCGCATTTCACTGTATCGATGCGCCCCTGGTTGAGCGGGCTATCCATTTGCTCCCGGCTAAGGATATGCAGCAGGGACAGCCGGTCCATATAGCGGTTCTTCAACCCTTCCAACTCTTCCCTGAAAAGGATGCTACCACGGTGACGGTTACCGTACACCAGCGTGAAATGACTGTCCGGCTCTACGGCCAGCGTTGTTTTGATCAGTGACAGGATGGGTGTAATGCCGCTGCCCGCAGCAAAGGACAGGTACCGCTTGCGGTTTTCAGGCAGCAATTCCGTGTAGAATTTGCCGCTGGGAGGCAGCACATCTATGACATGCCCCTTTTGCAATTGTTCATTTGCATAGGTAGAAAAAACGCCCCCCGGTACCTTCTTGATCGCCACGCGTAGCTCGTTGTCCAGCGGGCTGCTGCAAATGGAATATGACCGGCGGACCTCTTCTCCGTTGATCCTGGTCCGGAGAGTGATATTCTGCCCCTGGCGCCACCGGAATTCCTCCCGGAAGCCGGCAGGGATCGCAAAGGCTACCGATATGCACTCCGCTGTTTCCCGGCGGACATCTTCAACCGTTAATGCTCTGAAATGACTCGCCATAATAGTTCTTTTGCGCCTCAGGGTTCTTTTAAATTTACCCCTTCGGCGCAAAAGGGGCTAATAATTGACCTTCGGTCAGGGGACCCGTGGTCCCCCCTTATTTCTTTAACCCCTCTATGAGGTATTTGACCATATTCGATTCGAGGGCCTCAGCGCTCGTGGTTTTCCGGGACCGTTGCCAGGAATCTATTCCGCTGATGGCCGATAAGATCACCAGCACAGCCGTATAGGGATCGATGGGTTTTATTTCCCCCCTGGCAATGCCTTCCTCAATAATGTCGCCCAGTCTTTTGCGATAGTTGCGCCGCTGGTTGAGGAAATTGGAAAGATAAGGCTCCGGCAGGTGCCTCCATTCATGATCCGAAATATAGACGAATTCATAGCGGTCCAGCATCATCCGGATATGCAGCCGGATAATGGCCTCCATCTTTTTGAGGGTAGGCTGAGGGCTGGACTCGACGGCATCCAGATTGGTCAGGAATTCATTGGCCACCTTAAAACAGATGGTTTGCAGGATCTCCGACTTCGACTGGATATGATTGTACAGGCTGGCAGCCTCCACCCCCACATGCTCCGCCAAATCCCGCATCGAGGCCGCCCCAAACCCTTTTTCCCTGAAAAGGCGGGAAGCTTTTTCGATGATCACCTCTTTTTTGGTGCTGTTCTTCTTGCTTTGAATCTTGGCCATGGGAATCTGACTAACGAGTGTTAGTGATGCAAGTTAAGAATTTTATGTAGGTTGCAGCCCAAAATAACACTCCTCATGGCATTAATTGTTGTCGGGTCCATGGCCTATGACGCCATCGAAACACCCTTTGGAAAAACGGACTGGATCGTCGGTGGCGCCGCTACTTATGTAGCGTATGCGGCCAGTAATTTTGTCCGGCCCATTAACCAGGTCTCCATCGTCGGTTATGACTTTGCCAAAGAAGAGATGGACGAACTGAAGAAAAGGGGCGTTAATCTCGAAGGCGTAGAGATCGTTAAGGATAAAAAGTCTTTTTTCTGGAGCGGAAAGTATCACATGGATATGAATACCCGCGATACGCTGGTGACAGACCTGAATGTATTGGGTGATTTTAAACCCGTGGTGCCTGACAGCTATCAGGGCAGCGAGTTCCTGATGCTCGGCAACCTGGCCCCGGCCGTACAGATAAGCGTGATCCGGCAAATGAAGCAGCGCCCCAGGCTGATCGCTATGGATACAATGAATTTCTGGATGGATATCGCCTTGCCGGAATTGAAAGAGCTGCTGGCAATGGTAGATGTATTGACCGTCAACGACAGCGAAGCCCGTCAGCTCAGCGGCGAGCATTCCCTTGTTAAGGCCGCCCGGGCCATCATGAAGATGGGTCCCCGCTACCTGATCATCAAGAAAGGCGAACATGGGGCACTCCTCTTCCACGAAGACCAGGTCTTTGTAGCGCCTGCCCTGCCGCTTGAAGAGGTATTCGATCCCACAGGCGCAGGCGATACGTTTGCCGGCGGTTTTATCGGCCATTTGGCCCATACTAAGGACATTTCCTTCGAAAATATGAAGACGGCCGTCATCGTCGGGTCCGCCATGGCCTCCTTCTGCGTGGAGAAGTTCGGTCCCACCCGGCTGAAAGAAGTTACCCGCGCAGATATCGATGCAAGGATCAGGCAGTTCGTGGATCTGGTCAACTTTGATATCAAATTAGTCTGAGCCCCTGCCCTTCAGGCTGCGACCCATTTTGATTTGGTTTATTAAAACTTCGTCTCTATATTTGCCCCGCAATGCAGATCATGAAAAATACAAAGCAGATTAAGAAGGTCTTCCCGAAGCGGGACAGGTTCTGATCGTTTTGTATAAACAACATATCAAGAGCCCTCCCGCTACGGGGGGGCTTCTTTTTTTAACGCAGGCCCAGGCCTGCATAATATTAAAAACCAAAAAATGAAAGTTGCAGTCGTCGGCGCTACCGGCCTGGTAGGCACCAAAATGTTACAAGTCCTCGCAGAAAGGAATTTCCCCGTAACGGAACTACTTCCCGTCGCATCCGAAAAATCCGTCGGAAAAGAAGTGGAATTCAAAGGAAAGAAATACAAGGTCGTCAGCATGACCGATGCGATTGCAGCAAAGCCCGCCGTAGCCCTCTTCTCTGCCGGCGGCAGCACCTCCCTCGAATGGGCGCCCAAATTCGCGGCAGCCGGCATCACAGTCATCGATAACTCCTCTGCCTGGCGCATGGACCCTACCAAAAAACTTATCGTTCCCGAACTCAATGCCGACGCGCTGACCAGGGAAGACAAGATTATCGCCAACCCCAATTGCTCAACCATCCAGATGGTCGTCGCCCTCAATCCCCTGCACAAAAAATATGGCGTCAAAAGAATAGTCGTATCCACATACCAGAGCGTTACTGGAACCGGCGTCAAGGCCGTCACCCAGCTGATGAACGAACGGAAGGGGCTGCAGGGCGAAATGGCCTATAAATACCCGATCGACCTCAATGCCATTCCGCAGATAGATTCATTCCTTGATAATGGGTATACGAAAGAAGAGATGAAGATGGTCAACGAAACAAAAAAGATCATGCGCGACGATACCATCCGGGTAACAGCCACTACCGTCCGCATCCCCGTTATGGGTGGTCACAGTGAAGCCGTGAATGTAGAGTTCGGTAAAGACTTCGACCTGCCGGAAGTGAAATCCCTGCTCAGCCATGCACCCGGTGTCATTGTCGTGGACGATCCCGCCGCACAGCTATATCCCATGCCCAAGGACGCTCATGAAAGAGATGAAGTCTTCGTAGGCCGACTGAGAAGGGACGAAACGCAGCCCAATACGCTGAATATGTGGGTCGTCAGCGATAACCTCCGCAAAGGGGCCGCTACCAATGCCATACAGATTGCAGAATATTTGGTGGAAAAAGGTTTGTTGTAGTTCGAGCCCGGCCGCGCCCGCGCATCATTACTCGATCGACCGGTTGAGAAAATGCACATAGTCCCGCATCGCATCGAAAGTGGCCATCACCTCTTTCAACAGCGAACGGGATACCATCTGCTCATCCGTCAGCGGATGGCGGACCACGAAACTCTTCAGTTTCAAGTAGTCGATAGCCGGGTTCTCCGCTTCATATCCTTTGGGCGGCCGGGATAAGATGTCCGTCTGGTCCAACCCGCCGGCAAACATTTTCTTGAATGTCCGGCTTCCCAGGATCTTCGTCCATTCCGTGAAGCTATAGTCGATCTCCTGGCGGACCTTGCTCAACTCCGGCGCCATCGGCATCCACATACCACCGGCAACAAAGCAGCTGCCCGGCTCGCAATGGAAATAGTAGCCTGCAGTCGGCATTTTTTTGCCGCCTTTATTCAGATAGGCGCCCATATTGGCTTTATAAGGTCTTTTGTCCTTGGAGAAACGGACGTCCCGGTAGATGCGAAAGGTACAATCTTTGAGCTGCAGCGGTGCTATATCGGTATCTGTTTTTCCAAAACCTTCGATCAGTCGTTCTACAAAATGCTCCACATCTTCTTTCGCAGTGAGGTAAACAGATTTATTTTTTTCGAACCAGGGCTTGTTATTATTCTTCTTGAGGTTTTTCAGAAATGTGAGAGTAGACGCTTGCAGCATAATTTTTTTAGTCGTTCTATTTAATCCTTCCCCAGTTCTCTCCGCTCTTGATGCGGTACATGGTCATTTCACTGACTTTGTATTTCTCAGCCAGCTTCTTAATGGTCAACGTCCTGTTCTTGCTCGACAGTGTTTTCTTAATGGTCTTGACCTGAGAAGCAGTCAGCTTCAGCCCCACGGTCCGGTTTGCCTGCACTTTCTTGTAAGCGATCTTTGCAGGGCTCTTTTGCTGATGATCGATCATCTCTTCGAGTGTCGCCCATTTCAGATTTTTAGCGGCATTCTCCAGCTTGTTGTGATTCAGATGGATCACATACTTGTGCTTAGGGGACGCCTTAGACAAAAAGAGACGCGCAATCTCCCGATGAATGTAGAGAGTGCCGTTATTGCCCGGCCGGTGAAGATTCAAGGTCTTGTAACCGGTAGTAAGGCTGCCGTTCAGCAATTTGCCGTCGGCCACCACATCTTCCGAGTAGCTGGCAACGCGACCCAGGGAAGATAAAGCGTATTTTTTTCGGAGTTGTTTCCAGCCGGGAAACTGCAATGGTTTCCACACTTCGCCGGTAAGTTTTCTAATCATGCCTACAATTTTCTTAAAGTTACGAAAAAGAATTTCGAATTACCAGTAACGTAAGAAAATATTCTTATATGTACCCCTCCGTTAGCGCTCTGCGAGAAGTTTAATAAACTCGTCCTCCGTGAGTATATGGATGGAGGGGATCTTTTTGGCTTTCTCCAGCTTGCTGCCGGCATCCTCTCCCACCACCAGGTAGTTCAGCTTGCTGCTGACTCCGCTCAGTATCTTCCCGCCATTTCTTTCCACCGACTCCTCGGCGTCCGACCGCTTCAACCGGCTCAGCGTACCGGTGAATAAGAACGTTTGGCCATTCAGGTTGCCTTCCGCTACAGTCGTGGATTTGCCGCTTTTTAAGGTCAGGCCGAGGGATTCCAGTTCCTTGACCAGGTGCAGGTTGTCGGGATTGCGAAAGAACTGGTAAACGCTCGTGGCTACCTTCGGGCCCACGTCCTCCAGCGCCTGAAGATCTTCAATGGAATAGCCCGCGAGGTCCGTCAGGTGACCGATGGCTGCAGCCAGCACTTTGGCCGTCGTTTCCCCAACATAACGGATACCCAGTCCGAAGATCAGCCGGTGCAAAGGCTGCTGCCGGGAGGCCTCAACCGCAGCCTCCAGGTTATGGACACTCTTTTCCCCAAATCCCTCCAACACCCGGATCTTGTCAAATGGCAAACGATAGATGCCCGGGATATCCGTCAGAAAACCCATCTCATAGAATTTCCTGATATTTGCCTCCCCCAAACTACGGATATCCATGGCGTCCTTACTGGCAAAATGGATGATCCGTTCAACCACCTGTGCCGGACACGTGATATTGACACAGCGCCACACGGCTTCTCCCTCCGGCTTCACCAGCTTATCTCCGCATACCGGGCAGTGGGTAGGAAAGATAATGAGCGTTTCTTTCCCCGTACGTAATTCCGCCAGCGGCTTGACTATATATGGGATAACGTCCCCCGCCCGCTCAACCAGCACATGGTCCCCGATCCGCAAGTCTTTTTCCCGGACCACATCCTCATTGAACAGTGAGACAGACCCGACCGTCACACCGCTCAGCGGCACCGGATCGATTTTGGCGACAGGCGTAATACTCCCTGTCCTCCCCACCTGGAACTCCACTTTCCGCAGGATGCTCGTCGCCTGCCTGGCCTTGAACTTAAAGGCGATCGCCCAGCGGGGATGATGCGTCGTCATGCCCATTTTTTCCTGTAAGGCAATGGAATCGACCTTGATCACCATCCCGTCGATCTCATAGGGCAATCCATCCCGCTGCGCCTCGAAATCATGACAATAATCGATGACAGCCCTGATACCTTTCACCGTCCTCAATTCTTTCTGCGGACTGCGAAACCCCAGGTCCCATAACATCTTCAGCGTACCACTGTGCGTGGTCACGGCAACATCGTCGGTAGCAGGCGTGAAATAGCTGACATGATAGAGAAAGGCTTCCAGGTTCCGGCGGCTCACTTCCTTCGGGTCCTTTATCCGTAACGATCCGGCAGCCGCATTCCGGGGGTTGGCGAGCGGTGGGATATTTTGCTCCGCCAGCTGAGCATTGTATTTCGCAAAGTTATTCTTGTTCATCAATACCTCGCCGCGGATTTCGATCAGCTGGATGCCATAACGCGAAAAGGCCGCTGACAGCGGCACAGACCGGATCTGCCGGATATTCGTTGTGATCTCGTCACCCGCCACCCCGTCTCCGCGGGTAACCCCCCGCAACAGCCGGTCGTTCTCATAGATCAGGGAAATGCTGGCCCCGTCGAATTTGGGCTCGATACAATAATCCAATTCCTCCAGGCCAGTCAACTCCCGGGCTTTCCGGTCCCAGTCCAGCAAGTCTTCCTCGTTATAGGAGTTTTCAAGCGACAACATCGGTACCAGGTGCTGGACAGTAGGGAATTCTTTCGTCAAGCCGCTCGTTACCCGTTGGGTAGGGGAGTCGGGACTGACCAGTTCGGGAGACCCCTGTTCTATTTTTTCCAACTCCTTATATAATGTGTCATATTCAAAGTCCGAGATCAGAGGTTCGTTCAGGATGGCGTAACGATATTCATGAAACCGTAGCACCTCCCGAAGATCCTCCACCCTGGCCTTGTCCAGTGCTTTCTCCCTGGCCTGGGACAACAAGGTGGCGGTCAGCTTCTGCAATTGGTGTGTTTGGTCGGAAGAATACATAAGGTCAATTTTATCGTGTAAATTTAAGTGAATAGTAAACGAATTGACTAAATTCGTCTTCCCATGACGCCTGAAATTATACCTAATAAAAGCTCCCTGCCAACCGACCATGCCGCCGGTCAAAAAAATATCAAGACCATCCTGAAAGAACTGGAGAGCGATGGGATCATCGGTATTTCCGTCGACTGCGTCATCTTCGGTTTCGATGACAATGAACTGAAGGTATTATTGATCAAATCGGATTTCGAACAATATGAGAATAAATGGAGCCTACTGGGTGACCTCGTCAACAACCACGAAGACCTCGACCAGGCAGCCTACCGCGTCCTCCGCGAACGTACAGGCATGGACGACGTATACCTGGAACAGGTCAAAGCCTTCGGTGAGACAGGTCGCCACCCCGCCGCCCGCGTCGTTACCATCGCCTATTGCTCCCTCATCAATATCGAACACCATCAGCTGAAGATCCTGGCCAACGAATTACACTGGCACCGCGTGACGACGCTCTCCGATATGGCCTTCGACCACCGGCAGATACTCGACGCCTGTTACGAATGGCTCCAGAAAAGGATCCAGGAACATCCCCTCGGCTTCAGCCTCCTGCCAAAAAAGTTCTCCCTGCGCGAACTGCAGAACCTCTATGAGGCCATCCTCGATGTCAAGCTCGACCGGCGCAATTTCCGGAAGAAATTCTTCTCCATGGACCTGCTGGAAGATACCGGTGAGCTCGAGACCGACGTCCCCCATCGTCCGGGCAAGCTATACCGGTTCAATTATGAGAAATACCAGAAAAAAGAACGGAGGAAATGGTTCGGAATTGACTTTTAGCGTATTACGGCCATTAACAAAAAAAATCACAAAATCTTTTAACGGAAAATTGGCAGAATAGAAATTTTTATTCATCATTGTGTAATATTTACACTTTAGAACGCGTGAATATTAACGTGTAAAATTTACACGTTTAATAAACTAAAATAACGATTGCGCATGAGACGTCTACGATTGCTTGTGAGAACAGGGGTATTCTGCCTGCTGGTACTCCTGTGGATGCCCGCTTTTACCCAAAACCACCAGATTTCCGGTAAAGTAACTGACTCCACCGGTGCCCCGATAACGGGAGCATCCATTTTCCTCGAAGGTTCAGCCAAAGGTACCACGACAGATGCCTTCGGTGTTTTTCGGCTTACTGTCAGTCCACAAGACAAAATGATGGTGATTTCGGCCGTCGGTTATGGCAGCCGGCGGATCTCTGTCAGCAGCGGGATTATTAATATCTTCCTTTCCCCGGTTAACGCCAATTTAAATGAAGTAGTGGTCATTGGCTATGGCACCCAGTTGAAAAAAGACCTCACCGGTTCCATTGCTTCGGTCGGCGTCAAAGACTTTCAGAAAGGTGCGATCACCAGCGCCGATCAACTCATCGCCGGCAAAGTGGCAGGTGTCTCCGTGACCTCCAACGGCGGCCAGCCCGGCAGTTCCAGCACGATCCGCATCCGCGGCATTTCCTCGTTGAACAGTAACAACGATCCCCTGTACGTCCTGGATGGAATGGAATTGCCTGCATCGACGAACAATAACATCAATACCTACGCCGGCATATCCAGCCCACTGGACTTTATCAACCCGGACGATATCGAGAATGTGACCGTATTAAGGGATGCGGCCGCTTCCGCTATTTATGGCTCCCGGGCATCTGCAGGGGTTATCATCATTACGACCAAAAAAGGCAGGGGAGGGAAGCCGGTATTTAATGTAAACTCCTCTCTGACAGTTGGTACTATTGGGAAATATCTACCGGTATTGAACGCCACCCAGTTCAGCAACTATGTCAAAGGACAGGCAGCTACCAATCCGGCCGATACGACCTACTCGGATATGTTGGGGGCTTCCAATACGAACTGGCAAAAAGAAATCTACCAGACGGCGATCACCACCAACGATAACTTCAGTGTTTCCGGCGCCATGAAGGATCTGCCTTATCGGTTATCGGTGGGGTATCATGATGAACAGGGTATATTGAAGACGGACTATCTGCAAAGGGGTACTGTGGGTCTCCACCTCACCCCACATCTGCTGGACAACCACCTGAAGATCGAGTTCAACTTCAATGGCACCTACACCCAATCCCGTTTTGCCAACACGAACGCCGTCGGGGCCGCAGCTTCCTTCGACCCCACCCAGTCGCCTTTTGAAAAAGGCAGCCCATTCGGCGGCTATTTTGAATGGGTAAATCACTCTACGGGCGATCTCATTGCCCTGGCCGGCCGCAATCCGCTGGCATTACTGGAACAATACAACAGTACAGGCAAAGCAGCCGTCGGTATCAGCAATCTCCATCTCGACTACGAGTTGCCCTGGGTCCCGGGTTTACATGCCATCGCAGATCTTGGCGCTGATGTGTCCACCGGCTTTGGCACGACCGTAGTTCCGCCGGACGCCGCTCAGCAGTATAATAACTCATCAGATGAAACCACCAGCGTGGTTCATGGACTTAACCAAAAGTATAAAACCAATAATACCTATGTGAATGCCATTTACGAGCTGAATTATGTCAAGGATATCAAATCAATCAAGAGTAATATCAATGTAATTGGACTCACCGAATATTCCAATACTTTGACTACCCTGTATAATTATCCCAGTTTTGGTTCCAATGGCGATACACTCAGCGGCACCGCACCGGTATTTCCCACCTCTCCGGCTGATTATACACTGATCTCTTATGTAGGCCGGTTGATTTACACCTACGATCAAAAATATATCCTCACAGCGTCTATCAGGGATGATGGTACTTCCCGTTTCGGTCCCAGTTATCGCTGGGGCACCTTCCCTGCAGTGGCTGTGGCCTGGCGGATCAGGGAGGAGCAATTCCTGAATAATGTGAACTGGCTGAGTGATCTGAAGGTGAGGGCCAGCTATGGCGTCACGGGGAACCAGGACGGTCTGCAGGATTACGAGTACGTACCCAGCTATTCTCTGAGTCAAAACACCTCTCTGTATCCCTTCGGAAACACCTACTACAATACCTATGCACCCGCGTCTTTTGATGCTAACTTCAGGTGGGAACAGACTACCTCCGCCAATTTGGGCCTGGATTTTGGTCTCTTCGATAACAGGATCACCGGTAGCGTCGACGTCTATGAAAAAAGTATATCCCGCTTGTTCAATCAGGTACCTATCCCTGTAGGTACCAATTTTACTAACGAACTGACCATCAATATAGGCACCATGACGGACAAGGGCGCGGAGTTCAACATCAATGCCACGGCGATCAGGTCAAGAAATTTCAGCTGGGACCTGAATTTTAACGTTGCCTATAATGAAAACAAAATCACCAAGCTGACCAACGGATCAGAAGGGTCAAATTTCTACGGGGATGCCGTGGGCGCGATTTCCGGCGGTACGGGGAATACCATACAGATCCAAACGGTGGGCTACGCCGCCAATTCTTTCTTTGTCCTGCAGCAGGTCTACGGCAAGAATGGTGCCCCGCTGGAAGGTGTATATGTAGACCGCAACAGGGACGGGCAGATCACTTCCCCACCATCTTCTCCGGATGCCTATCATGACCATTCTCCTTTTGCGCCTGTGATCATGGGATTCAGCTCGACGTTTAACTACCTGAAATGGAGCCTTACGCTGGTAGCCCGCGCCAATATCGGCAACTTTATGTACAACAACGTGAAAGCCGATCTCGGCGTGACGGAATATATTCTGAACCCGCTGAATTACCTTTCGAATGCCGGCACCGATATTTATAAGAGTCATTTTTACGCTCCGCAATACTACTCTGATTATTATGTTGAGAACGCTTCCTTTGTCAGACTGGATAATATCGGCCTCGCATACAATGTCGGTAAGATAGGCGGTATTAATAACCTGCGGTTGAGCGCCAACTGTCAGAACGTATTCGTCATTACCAAATATACAGGCCAGGATCCTGAGGTATACGGCGGCATCGATAATAACCTGTATCCAAGGCCCAGGAATTTCACCATCGGTGCAAGCCTCGGATTCTAACTAACGTTCCTATTTATAAAAAGCATTAGTCATATGAAACACAATTTTCTTACCATAGCAATCATCGGGACGATGGCGACAGCACTGCTGGTTTCCTGTACAAAGGACCTGAATCGTCAGCCCCCGAATACTGTAACGGCCTCCCAGGCCTTTAGCACTGACACCGGAGCTTTGCAGGCTTTGGCCCAGGTCTATAGTTCCTTCGCCCTGACCAGCCCCACAGGTCCCGGTAATACCGACCTGGTCGGCATCGACGCAGGAACCTCCGATTTTGTCCGTTTATTATGGGATGCCAGTGAACTGAGCACTGACGAAGCCGTATGCGCCTGGAACGACCCCGGCGTACCGGATTTTCATAATATGGCCTGGACATCCGGTAACGTCATCCTGCAGGGTTTATATACCCGTATCATGTACCAGGTCACCGTCGCGAACGCCTTCATTAAGAATGCAAAGGCAGTGCAAAAAAATTTTTCCGGTCAGGGTGCCACCGATATCGGCTACTATATCGCGGAAGCCCGCTTCATCAGGGCATTGGACTACTGGGAAATGCTGGACCTGTATGGTACCTCGCCCTTTGTGACGGAAACCAGCCCTGTCGGTGTCGGGTCGTTTCTTCCTCCTCAGGCTTCATCCGCTACTTTATACGCTTACGTCCAGTCCGAGCTGCTGAGCCTCGATAGCGCCAGTGCCATGGTTCCTGCGCATCAGAATGCATACGGCCGGGCCGACCAGGCCTGCGTATGGGCCTTACTGGCCAGGTTATACCTGAATTCCGGAACTTACCTCGGGGCAAGCAGTGCAGACTACACCGATGCCATCACCTACTCATCCAAGGTCATCAATGCAGGCTATTCGCTTCATAAGGTCTATCACCAGCTTTTCATGGCGGATAATAATACCAATAACCCAGAGATCATCTTCCCTATAGTATACAATGGGGTCAGCACCCAGACTTACGGAGGAACGACCTTTATCATAAATGGCGCCATAGGCGGTTCAATGTCACCTACCGCATTTGGAGTACCGGGCGGCGGATGGTCCGGCAACCGCGTCACCTCGAGCCTGGCCAATCTCTTCCCGGACCTGACAGGTACTGTCGATCAACGCGCCAAGTTCTATACCAGCGGACAAAACGAAACGATCGCCAGCATTTCGACCTTTACCAACGGCCTGGCCGTCACCAAATGGTCTAACCTGAACTCGGACAGCACTACTCCTGCAGGAGCCAGCACGTTCTGCAATACTAACTTCCCCTTGTTCAGGTTGGCAGAACAATACCTGATCTATGCGGAAGCAGTGCTAAGGGGCGGCAGCGGCGGCTCGCAAACCCAGGCAGTTGCCTATGTCGATTCGTTGCGGAGCCGCGCAGCTCCGGGCAACACCAGTTACCAACCGACCAGCATCACCCTCCAGGATATACTTAACGAAAGGGGGCGTGAATTGTATTGGGAATGTTTCCGGCGCACAGACCTCATCCGGTACGGGCTCTTCACCTCGCAAAGCTATGTGTGGCCCTGGAAAGGCGGCATCCCTTCAGGTACCGGCGTGGCCAGTTACTTAAATCTGTTTCCACTGCCGTCTTCGGACCTAAGCGCAAATTCCAATTTGGTTCAAAACCCGGGGTATAATTAATTAACGCTCTAAAGTGCATGCATATATGAAATATCTTAATCAAATCATACTACTG
>Ga0302303_10001074_pt1 | contig 18674 bp, 18 predicted proteins | sample III_Palsa_E2_1_FD_194542 | JGI IMG/M metagenome (GOLD analysis project Ga0302303, IMG submission 194542) | Peat permafrost microbial communities from Stordalen Mire near Abisko, Sweden - III_Palsa_E2_1 | ecosystem: Environmental > Terrestrial > Soil > Palsa > Peat permafrost | place: Sweden...
CGGTAAATTAAAAGATCTGGTAAAATATTTCCAGTTTACTGGTGTTTATAATAGCCCGCTTATATCGAGCACGGTTAAAAAATTCGCCAATAAGCTGAATAATTTTTACGGCATTGAACCTGCTGAAGCGATGGTAATTTCGAAAGCCTTAATTCCGCCGGTAATGCAGGAATTGATTAAAGAATCGAAAAGCGAGCAGAATAAAGAATTTGCACTGAACACATTATTGCTGAAATTAAGCGGCCTTACCGGTATGGATGTGCTGCTTAACCAAATGGCAATAGCATAAATATTTTTTTAACTACCTCATATTAAGGGCTTGCTATTTGGCAGGCCTTTTTTGTTGGGCGTTGTGTCATACTGAGCGTAGCGAAGTATCTGTCGCTTGGTGCACCACTATACAGATTCTTCGCTATCGCTCAGAATGACAATTTGAGAGTGATATCCACCCACAACCTAAATTATATATCTTTGCTGTATGACTAAAGAACAAATACTGGATTTAAGGGAAAGAGTAACTTCCCTGAGGAGGCATCTTTGACATTGATACCAAACTCAATGCGCTGCAACTGGAACAGGAAATAACTGTAGGCCCTAATTTTTGGGACCATCCGAAAGAGGCCGAAAAGGTGTTAGCCTCCATCAAAACAAAAAAAATATGGACCGATGCGTTTCAGAAGGTTGAAGCGGTAGTGGAAGACGCGGGCGTGATGTACGAGTTTTTTCACGCAGGCGATGCTACCGAGGCCGAAATGCAGGAGCAATATAACGCCGCCATAAAAGCGGTGGAAGAGCTGGAATTTAAAAATATGCTCTCGGCAGATGAAGACCAGCTGAATGCCGTGCTGCAAATAACCGCAGGCGCCGGTGGTACCGAAAGCTGCGATTGGGCCGGCATGCTGATGCGCATGTATATGATGTGGGCGGAGAAAAACGGGCATAAAGTTACCGAGCAGGATTACCAGGAGGGTGATGTGGCGGGTGTTAAAACCGTAACGCTGCAAATTGAGGGCGAGTTTGCTTACGGCTATTTAAAAGGCGAAAACGGCGTGCATCGCCTGGTGCGCATATCGCCGTTCGACTCTAATGCCAAGCGCCATACCTCGTTTGCATCGGTATATGTGTACCCGCTGGTTGATGATACTATTGAGATTGATATTAACCCTGCGGATATTGAGTTTGAAACTTTCCGCTCGGGTGGCGCGGGTGGGCAGAACGTGAACAAGGTGGAAACAGCCGTGCGTTTGTACCACAAGCCATCAGGCATTATTATCAAGAACCAGGAATCGCGCTCGCAACTGCAAAATAAGGATAACGCCATACGCTTGTTGAAATCGCAATTGTACGAAGCTGAAATGCGTAAGCGCCAGGAAACCAGCAACGCCATTGAGGGTAACAAAAAGAAAATTGAATGGGGCTCGCAAATACGCAACTACGTGCTGCACCCTTACAAATTGGTAAAGGATTTGCGTACCGATTACGAAACATCAAACGCCGCCGCTGTTTTGGATGGTGATTTGGACGATTTTTTAAAGGCCTATTTAATGGAATTTGGCGGGCCGAAGGATTGAGTTGGATTTAGTTGATTGGGTTGAGTAAGTTGAATGAGTTTTATAGTAAAGGGTGTTGGCGCTTATTCGCTAACACCCTTTTTATTTGTATTTTGCAATCTTGTTTAACCAATGTATCTGAAACCTGATAAAATGAAATTTATATTCACCGCACTAATGCTTATTACCACTGCAACCTTTGCTCAGCAAAAACCAATACCGCTTTACCCTAACGGCGTACCTAATTCAAAACCTACCCCTGCGGATTACGTGGAGAAAATGGACCAGAATAATTTTATATCGGGCGTTAGCACGCCTACGCTGATACCGTATTTTGTATATGGGGCTAAAGCTAACGGTACCGCTGTAATTATATGCCCCGGTGGTGGTTACTCGGGTTTATCTATGGTAAACGAAGGTTCGGAAATTGCCGAGGCTTTTAATAAAATTGGCGTAACGGCCTTTATATTAAAATACCGACTGCCCAGTGATGATATTATGGTGAACAAAACCATAGGCCCGCTGCAGGACGCACAGCGCGCGGTACAACTGGTAAGGCAAAACGCCGCGCAATGGCATATCGACCCTAATAAAGTAGGTATTATCGGGTTTTCGGCAGGCGGGCATTTGGCATCAACTGCCGAAACGCATTTTAATGATGCAGTTATTGATAACCCGGATAACATTAACCTGCGCCCCGATTTTGCGATACTGCTGTACCCTGTTATCAGCTTTGGCGGCGTAGCGCATGTAGGCTCGCGCGAAAATTTGATCGGCAAAAACCCATCGCAGCAATTGATTGATTTGTACAGCAACGAAAAACAGGTTACCGCCAATACGCCGCCAACCTTTTTGGTGCAGGCTGAGGATGATGATGTAGTGCCGGTGCAAAACAGTCTGCTGTTTTACAATGCCCTACTGCAAAACAAGGTAAAAGCCGAAATGCATATTTTCCCACAGGGCGGCCACGGTTTCGGGTTGAATAACAGTACTACTAAGGATTATTGGTTTGACAGGCTGACGGAGTGGATGGATGGTTTGGGGTTGTTGAAATAGAAATTTTATCTTTAGCTATCTAAGCCGATAGTATGTACCTACGTTTTACCACGCAATTTATAAATCCATATAATGAACCTGAAACAGGCGTATTTATGGCGCTTGAATATTTGCGGGAAGATCATCCAACAGTGCAGGATGAGGACGTTAGTAAACTTAAATCATTAACCGCTTGGTTCAGTCAAAACTTAGATAAACCTACTAAGTTTTCAAACGCCTCCAATAAAAATCCTGCCAGTATATCACTGTCATGGTTTAAGGATTCGGCGAAAGAGCATATACAAAAAATACATGAACTGATTGAAATACTTGAACGTTATGATTTTATCGTAGAACGGTTTGCTAGTAAAAATCCAGGATATGTAGTATATGAAGATGAATACCAGGTTTCGGCTATACCTTTTAAGTCGGATAGGAACAAAGTGATATGATGGATTGGTTAAGCTGAAAGCTTAAAATATTTTAGGTAGAAGTTTTAAACTTCGACCAGTGGGGTGAAATAAATAATAAAAGCATGACACAGGAAGAAATAACAGAGTTTGCAAAATTACTTGTCAAGAATGTAAGGGATGCTGCAATTAATAGTGCAGATAATCAACTATATGCGAATAATTTGAACTCGCCTGTCGCTAAACGTTGGCGTGATTACAGGGAGAATGGGAATATAGATAAATTTGGCGAATCTGTTATTGCAGATACCGTTGATGATACAATATTCTATTTTCTTTTAGCAATTGATGAAGGACTTTTAAATCTGTCATTCACAACGCCGGATGGAAAAAATATTCCTTTAACCAGTGATATAATAGGTGAATTAGGTGGGTGGTACGTGGGAGAATGGAGATCGAAATATTCTGCTAAACGATGTTCGAATGACTTAGATAGTCTTTAAATACTATACTTCAATTTCGACCAGTGTGGAGCCATAAACGAAATAACTACATGAATTTTAACGATTTTTTTACTGGGGCGGCTTTTTTTGTTTTTGGGTTACTAATGTTGCTGTATGTTATAAGGCAACCAAATCCTTTTCGCGATAACGATAATGGAAATGCCATGTTACCTCAAGTATATATTAGCTTATGGATGGTTTCCATTTTCTCAATTATTTTTGGATTAGGATATATTATCAGTTCGCTTCCTTAATTAAATTGATTTAATTTTTGTCGCAGTGGGGTGTTCCACCGGTTCCGCGGAACACTTGTAAGGTGTTGATTATAAGTGGTGGGTTTTATGCGAAATGGTTACCTGTTGCGTGTTTTACCCCCTCTGTCTTGCGACATCTCCCTCTGATTCCAGGGGGAGAAAGGCCTGCGCGCTAACTTATAAACGCATAGCATCAGGCAAATCCTTTAATCCTGTAATCATGGTTCAGATAATTGATTAGCACATGCAGAGATTGCTTCGTACCTCGCAATGACGCGTGGGAGGGTGATTTGCGTTAGTGATTGCAGCGGATACCGGCCCGCGCCTAAGGCCTGCGCAGTATGAGCGGAAAGCACGGGCCGCAGGCAACGCCATTAACTGTATTGAGTGTTTAAAGTGTTTTTTTCGTTTAAAGTGTTCAAAGTGTTTTAATTGTTTTTTTCGTTCAAAGTGTTTAAAGTGTTTTTTTCGTTTAAACTGTTTTTTGTGCAAATGCTGTTTTGATTGTTGTTACCGTTTTTGATGATTTTGTGGTTAATGCTGCCCATATTGTTCAAAACTCCTTTTTGATATTTGGCTAAAGAGTGGCAATTTCGCAATCCGCAGGAAAGACCATATATGAACACCCACCATAAAAAGATTGCCGCCGAATTATCCATTACCGAAAAACAGGTAAGCGCTACCGCCGCTTTGCTTGATGAGGGCGCTACCGTGCCGTTTATATCGCGCTACCGCAAGGAGCTTACCGGTACTTTAGACGAGGTGCAGGTAGCAGCCATACGCGACCGCCTGCTGCAACTGCGCGAACTGGATAAACGCCGCGAGGCTATCCTGAAATCGCTTACCGAAATGGGCAAGCTTACGCCCGAACTGGAAAAGCAAATAAACGAAGCTGAAACTATGGTGGCGCTGGAGGATATTTACCTGCCTTATCGCCCCAAGCGCAAAACCCGCGCCACGGCAGCCCGCGAAAGGGGTTTGCAGCCATTGGCCGATGCCTTGTTTACCCAAAACCGAATGGATGTGGAGGCGGAAGCCGCTAAATATATTGATGCCGAAAAAGGCGTAGTTGGCGTGGAAGAAGCTCTTGCAGGCGCCAGGGATATTATAGCCGAGCAGGTGAGCGAAAACGCCGAAGCCCGCACTAAAATACGTAACCTATTTGTGGAGAAGGGGAATTTTGAAGCGAAGGTAATTACCGGCAAAGAGGAAGCGGGCATAAAATATAAAGACTATTTCGACTGGACGGAGCCGGTGAAAACCGCGCCATCGCATCGCATACTGGCTATGCGTCGTGGCGAAAAGGAGGAGATTTTGTGGCTGGATATAAAGCCACAGGAAGAGGAAGCCATTGCCCTGCTGGAAAACCTGTTTGTAAAAGGCAATAACGCCGCCGCCCAACAGGTGCAGCAAGCCATTGCCGATGGCTATAAGAGGTTGCTGAAACCATCGATGGAAACAGAAGTGCGCCTGCTTACCAAAAAGAAAGCCGATGAGGAAGCGATACGGGTATTCGCCGAAAACGCGCGGCAGTTGTTATTGGGCGCGCCGCTGGGCCAAAAGCGTGTAATGGCTATTGATCCCGGCTTCCGTACGGGCTGCAAGGTGGCTTGTCTGGATGAGCAGGGTAAGCTGCTGGAGGATACCGCCATCTATCCGCATACCGGCGCGGGGCAGGCTGCACAGGCAGAGAAAACCGCGCGCTACCTGTTTGAGAAGTACAATATTGAGGCTATAGCCATTGGCAACGGCACCGCCGGGCGCGAAACGGAGTTGTTTATCCGTAACCTTAACCTGCCGGGGGCTGTAATTGTAATGGTGAATGAGAGTGGGGCGAGTATTTACTCCGCCTCGGAAGTGGCAAGGGATGAGTTCCCGGATAAGGATATTACCGTTAGGGGCGCGGTGTCAATTGGCCGGCGGTTAATGGATCCGTTGGCGGAGCTGGTGAAGATAGACCCAAAATCGATAGGTGTGGGCCAGTACCAGCACGATGTTGACCAAAACAAGCTGCAAACATCACTGGATGATACCGTTATCAACTGCGTAAACGCGGTAGGGGTTGAGCTGAATACGGCATCGAAACAAATACTTGCCTATGTATCGGGACTTGGTCCGCAACTGGCGCAAAACATAGTAGAGTACCGTGATAAAAATGGAGCCTTTAAACAGCGCGAGCAGTTGAAGAAAGTAGCCCGTTTGGGCGATAAGGCCTTTGAGCAGGCGGCAGGTTTCCTGCGTATTCATCATGCCGAAAACCCTTTGGATACCAGCGCTGTGCATCCCGAAAGATACGATTTGGTACAGCAAATGGCCAAAGATGCCGGTTGTACGGTAAAGGATTTAATGAGCGACGATAAGCTGCGAAAAAGCATCCCGCTGCAAAAATACACCTCGGAAAATGTGGGTTTGCCTACATTGACTGATATTATGGCTGAGTTGGCCAAACCCGGTCGCGACCCACGCCAGCAGTTTGAAACCTTTAGCTTTACCGAAGGCGTAAATGCCATTGGTGATTTAAAACCGGGCATGAAACTGCCGGGCATAGTAACCAATATTACCAATTTCGGTGCTTTTGTAGATATCGGCGTTCACCAGGATGGGCTGGTACACCTAAGCCAGATAACCAACCGTTATATTAAAGACCCGAACGAGGTGTTGAAAGTCGCCCAAAAAGTAATGGTAACAGTTAGCGAGGTTGATGTGGCCCGGAAGCGGATATCGTTAACCATGAAGGATAATGAGAAGCGGGAGCCTGCTGCCAAACCCGCGTTTAATAAACCGGCGACTAAGCATCCGGGCGCAGGGTCCTCTTCGAGAGACCCTGCGAGGACTGGAGGTACGGGGAATTCTGCGAAACCAGCAAATAAAAATAACGCCCCTGAACCGGAGGGCGATTTACAGTTAAAGCTGGCGGCGTTAAAGAATATGTTTAAGTAAGGTGCTAAGGTAATTCATCTACTAAAATCAAAACCTATTTTACTGTATATTAGATTTAAATATGGCTATACTATTTAGATTAATATGCGACCAGGTATATCCCTAACTATCATTCTTATTTTCGTTGTTTTTGCATGCCGTGCACAGGAAGATAAACAGCACCTTCTAAATAAGATTGACAGTTCGGTGAACTCACTCAACGAAGGTGAATTTGATTTTCATGATACCCATTCGAAAATAGCAGTAGGTGAAGATTCTACTAAAGGCATGCATGTTTATAATTGCTATTTTAAAAAACAACCAGCGGACTCATTAGTAGGGTATCAACTTGCATCGTTTAATAACGGCCAATATCAAAACATATATGATGGGGTCAAGCTATGGACTGTGGCAAATGGTACTTTGGAAACCACCGACAGGGCAACTCATCCCGAAAAAATATCGCTGCTTAAAACGAACTACTATGTATACCCCCTTTTTAAATATATAAATGATAATCTCCAACGGTATAATAAGGATACAATGTTGAAAAAAATACGGATATGTGATACGGAATTATATAAAGGCGAACGCTGTTATAAAATACAAGAGCAGGCTAACGGGAGCGAAGGTTCTAAAGTTGAAGCTTATTATTATGTTGCTGTAAAATCGGATATCCCTATTGGTGAAATTATCAGCATCGAAAAAAACATAGGCCGGGCTAAGGAAATTTTGACCTTTGATTATTGGATTTCCGATTTTAAAGAGGTTAAACTTGCGGATAATCAGTTCACAAAAGGGATATTAAGCGGCTATAATAAAGAACGGGAATACGACCCAAGTTTTAAAGAAAACCCGGATGGACTACTGCCCAAAGGCACTGCAGCCCCCGATTGGGAATTGCCATTGGTAAACGGTGGAAAAATGAAATTGAGTGATTTGAAAGGCAAGATTGTTGTTATGGATTTTTGGTTTAAGGCGTGTGCACCTTGCCAGGAACAAATGATTGAACTGGAAAAACTAAATAAAAAGTATAACATCGAAAAGGTTGTTTTTATCGGTATAAATACAACAGACGATCCGGCAAAGGACAAACTAACGCTTTTTCTGTAAAAACGGAATATTTCGATGTTAACGGTTTACAATGGTAAAAATATAGCAGGCTTGTACCAGGCCCCTTACTCCCCGGCATTATTTGTTATCGATAAAGGTGGAAAGGTTATATACGCTTTAGATGGTACTTCAGATACACTTCTTAAAGATGTAAGCGAAGTAATTGATAAAAATCTATAATATCCAAGACTTAGTTAATGTATATGTTATAGCGGACTAAGTATATTAAACAAAAAATGCCACGCAAACCGCATGGCATTCAATAACTTAACAGGGATATAAAATATTACTCCAATGTTATCTGGCGCTTAATGCTTTCTTCCAATGAGATAAAGGTTTCGGTGCGTTGTATGCCGGTTACGCCTTGTATCTGCTCGTTCAAAACTTCGCGCAGATGGGTAGTATCATGGCATACTATTTTAGCAAAAATACTCCAGCTACCGGTGGTATAGTGCAGCTCTACAATCTCTTTTACATTTTTTAACTGCTTTACCGCCTCGTTATACTGTGAGCCTTTTTCCAGGTATATACCCAGGAAAGCGGTAATATCATAACCTAATTTTTGGGGATCGACTTCTAAAGTGGCGCCTTTTATCACACCCATCTCCTCCAACTTTTTCATGCGCACATGGATAGTTCCGCCCGAAACGATCAATTCTTTAGCAATTTCTGTGTATGGAGTGGTTGCATTCTTCATTAAAATCGATAAAATCTGTATATCAAGATTATCAATTTCTAAATTTTGGGCTTTTCTGTGGGTCATAAATTTTAAATTCTATACTAATATACAAGTTTAATTAAAATAAAACTAAAAATAAAATTATATTGTTGAAATATTTGCAAGGAATTGATAGGTCTGTTAGATTTGTAATAAGCAAATAACCAATTGCAAACGTTCTTTTACAAAAAACATATTGTTGGGTGGTGAAATTTTTGGCAGACACACCTCCTTGTCCCGGTGGCGGAGATAATAGAAAACCCGAAGCGGGCTAACTACTCTGTGGAGGTTCGAATCCTTCCCCAACAGCTATCCGTCTGAGACACGGATTGAATAAATAATGTAGGATGGTGAAATTTTTGGCAGACACACCTCCTTGTCGCGGTGGCGGAGATTATGGGAAACTCTTAGCAATAAGAATAACCACTCTGTGGAGGTTCGATTCCTTCTCCTACAGCTCTTCTCATAATTTAGGTTTATAATTGGTTAGTAAAGGCCCCTGTCCCCCAGGGGCTTTACTTTTTACCCCCTGGCCCCCTGAAGGGGGAAATCAAAAATAATATCGAATAATGAATTTTGAATGTCGAATATCGAAGGAAAGCTTCGCGCACAAAAATGCCCCGGCAAACGCCGGGGCATTTTATGCAATTCAAAAGTTCCCCCTTTAGGGGGTTAGGGGGCTTAAAGTACCTTAAATCCAACACTCAAAGCCCAGATGTTTGCCCTTTGGCCGTACTCCTGGTTTAGTTTGGTTAGGCCGCCTTCGTAACGCAGGTCGGCAGTAATGGGGCCAAAATCGAGGCCGGCGCCAACCTGGTAGCCAAGCGTGCTGTTGTTGTAATGGCCAAAATCGTTATACGCCCCGCTAAAGTTTTGCGAGTAGCTTTCGTTTTTGTTCATAATGTATGAATATACCGGGCCGGCCATCAACCTGAAATTAAGGTCTTGGCTGCCGAATGATTTACCTAACAAAAGCGGAACGTTTAAGGTGGTAAACTTTACATCGGCGCTATAATCGTTGCCATCTTCGGTCGATTTAAATTCGCCACCGGTACCGGCAACATAAACTTCGGGTTGCAGGTACCAGCTGCTGCCTATGCGGGCAAATAAACCTGCCTGGTAACCTGTTTTGGTCGATTCGTTTAACTGGTTGGCATCAATTTGCGAAAAATTTATGCCGCCTTTTATGCCCAGGCTAAACTGCGCTTTAGCGCTAATGCTTACCGCAATTAGCAATGCTATACTCAATAAATACTTTTTCATGGGTGGTTTTTTAGTTTACAATTACATATAGATGTATATACTTGTTAAAAGTTTAACAATAGCCTTGCCAAAAAAAAATTGCGTGAAGCAACAATGTATTTTTTATATTTTTGTTAAAAATTAGAACATGGCAGAAATTAGTATATCCAATAAAGATTGGCCGCGGGTAAAAATAAAGATCCAGAGAAAATATAACCATTTAAGCGATGCGCAATTGCAGTATACCGAGGGCCAGGAAGAAAGCCTGATAGATAACCTGATGCAACTGGTTAACCGCGACAGAAGATATGTTGTATTCACCCTGCAAAAAGCTTTGGTGAATATTGATAACAATAGACTTTAACTATGCGACGTTAGATAGGAGATTTGAGATGAGGATTTTACCTCGTTTTCACTCACATCTTAAATCCCGCATTTCTTACTCAACACTATGAAAAGGAAGCTACTTTTATCGGCAGGTATAGTATTACTGGCTACCATAATATGGGGCTTTAGCGAAGACTTGTTCCAGGTATCCAAAAACCTGGATGTATTTGCATCATTGTATAAAGAGGTAAACATTAATTATGTTGATGATATCAATTCAACAAAAATGATTAAAACCGGGGTTGATGCCATGCTCGACGGCCTCGACCCTTATACTAATTTTGTCCCCGAATCGGAAATTGAAGATTATAAACTCAATTATATAAGCACGCAGTACGGCGGTGTTGGCGCGGGCATATTTTCGCGGGGCAATAATGTTTATGTATCAGAAGTGTTTGAGGGCTACCCTGCCCAAAAGGCAGATATACGTGCAGGCGACCAGATTGTAAAGATCAATAATATCGACCTAAACAGTAAAAATAGTGATGATGTGAGCCTGCTGTTAAAAGGTTCGAAGGGTGAAATTGTTAAGCTGCTGGTAAAGCGCGGCAACAATGCGCCGGTTGAAAAAGATTTGGTTCGTGATGAAATAAAGCAACCCAATGTATCTTACTACGGCATGGTTAGTGGCAACATGGGGTATATAAAACTGGACAGGTTTCTCGAAAATTCGGGCGATGAAGTAACTAACGCGCTTATCGCCCTCAAAAAAAATAACCCTAACGGCATTATACTCGATTTACGATCGAACGGCGGCGGTATATTGCAGGAAGCGGTAAAAATTGTAAACCTTTTTGTGTCGAAAGGGACAGAGATTGTTGCCCAGCGCGGTAAAATAAAAGAAAAAGATATTACCTATACAACTACCAGCACACCTTTAGATGCCACTATACCTTTGGTTGTATTGGTAAACGCGCATTCGGCATCGGCATCAGAAATTGTTGCCGGCTCGTTGCAGGACCTTGACCGTGCGGTAATTATCGGGCAGCGCAGTTTTGGCAAAGGACTGGTACAGCAAACCTTCCCGTTACCGTACAATAGCCTGGTAAAAATTACCATTGCCAAATATTACATTCCATCCGGCAGGTGCATACAGGCGCTTGATTATAGCCACCGCAAGGATGATGGCAGCGTTGTAAAGGTGGCCGACTCGCTGATGCACGAATTTAAAACTGCCGATGGCCGCTCGGTTTATGACGGCGGTGGTATTTACCCTGATTTGTTTATTACGCAGGAACATTTTGCTGCCATTACCCAAAGCTTACTGGGCAAACTGCTGGTGTTTGATTACGCTACCTATTATCGCGAAAAGCACGATAAAATAGCAAACGCGGATGAGTTTAGGTTGTCTGATGCTGATTATGCTGATTTCACTAAGTTTTTGGCCGATAAAAATTATAGCTATACCAGCCCTTACGAAAAACTGCTGGATGACTTAAAAACAGAAACCGCCAAAGAAAAACAATATGATAAGGTGCAGCCTGAGTATGATGCCCTAAAGACAAAATTGATGGAGAGCAAAAAGAACGACCTGCAGGTACATAAGGATGAGATAAAGCAACTGCTGGAAAATGAAATTGTATCGCGCTATTACTATCAAAAAGGACGCTACCAATCTAACTTTAAATACGATGACGAATTGGCGCAGGCTGTTAAAACCATGCAGGATAAAAACCTGTTAACAGCTATTTTAAAAGGTGAAGGAAACTATAAAGTTATTGGCAAGCCCGGCGTGGCGATAGCTACTGTAAAAGCAGATGCCAATGATGATGATAACGATAGCCAATAAAAGTAAAATCAAATTTTTCCGGTACAAAATTTGCAAATGCGGGAGCGGAAATATCCCACATTTTGCGTCTCCTCTTTTTAAACCCCCATTATCCTTAAAGGAAATAAAATATTTTAATATATAATTATATTGTGTATATACGGCATTTGCACTATAAACCATAAATAATATAAACTTTTATGGTTTGCGTTTGTGGTACGTGCAAAACAAGATATACCATGAAGAAATTTATTTTTACCGCAGTTGTTTTATTTAGCTGTTTAGCTTTTAAAGTTGCCAGTGCCCAAATAAGCATAGGCCTTAACATAGGCAGCCAACCCGATTGGGGCCCTGTTGGTTATGATCATGCCGACTATTATTATATGCCGGATATCGACGCTTACTACGATGTACCGGCCCATCAATACATTTATTTAGAAAATAACGTTTGGATACATGCCGGCTATTTACCTGCACGTTATGACAATTATGATTTGTACGGTGGTTATAAAGTTGTATTAAACGAGCGTAATCCATGGTTAAATGACCGTATATACAGAACCCGTTATTATGGTTACCGTGGCCGCCATGACCAAGCAATTATACGTAACAGCCACGATGCCCGGTACCGTAACCACTATAATGATGCGCGCGCACAACAACGCTTTAACCAGCGTGCCCGCAGCCAAAATAACCGCACACACCAGTTAAACCAAAGGCAGCACCAGCAAAATGCAAGGGCACAACACCTTAACCAGCGTTCGCGCCAGGTGAGTGCACGCTCGCGCCAGGTAAACAGGCGGGCACAGCATGTAACCCGTGCAGCCCATCGCCAAAGCAGGCCTGCGCAACACGCCAGCCACGGGGCGGCTCATGGCCACGGAAAAGGTAACGACAAGCGTAAATAAGGCGTGAATTAATAGATTAAGTATTAGAGCATGACTTATTATTTCTCAAAAAAATATTATTTAATTAAACTTTTTTGGGATATAATTGTCAATACATAAAACAAACAATATTTATTATGAAAAAGATAGTTTTTATTGCAGCCATATTATTTAGCTGCTTATCATTTAAAAATGCCAATGCGCAAGTAAGCTTTAAAGTAGGTGTAAATATTGGATCACAGCCTGAATGGGGACCGACTGGTTATGACCATGCTGATTTTTACTATTTACCCGATATAGGGGTTTATTACAATGTGCCTGCGCACACTTTTACTTATTTTTCGGCTCATGACGGAGGAAGATGGATAACTGAACCAAATTTGCCGGCAGTTTATGGTAATTTTGATTTGTATCATGCTTACAAGGTAGTTGTAAACAATGACCCACGCCCATGGATGCATGATCGTAATTACAAGGTTAAGTATGCCAGCTACAGAGGCCGCCATGACCAGGTAATTATTCGCGACAGCCACGATGCAAAATATCGTAACCACTGGCACAAGTAATAACCGTATTATTATAAAAACAAAACAGGCTCCCATTAAGGAGCCTGTTTTGTTTTTATAGAGTTTTTAAGACGTCTACCAGTATATACCTATATTCTGAAACATAAAAGCCCATTTATCGGCTTGCTCATCAATAACTTGTGCAGTTGATTTGCCCGCGCCATGCCCCGCTTTTGTTTCGATACGGATAAGTACCGGCGCCGGGCCTTGCTGGTATTCCTGCAGGCGAGCTGCAAACTTAAACGAGTGGGCGGGCACCACGCGGTCGTCATGATCGCCGGTAGTGATTAGGGTAGCCGGGTAGTTGCCGGGCTTAAGGGCATGATAAGGCGAATATTTGTACAGGTAATTAAACATGGTTTCAGAATCTTCGGCTGTGCCGTAATCATAGCTCCAGCCCGCGCCCGCGGTAAATTTATTATAGCGCAGCATATCCAAAACACCAACTGCCGGGAAAGCTACCTTAAACAAATCGGGCCGCTGGGTTAGCATGGCGCCAATTAATAAACCGCCGTTTGAGCCGCCTGATATGGCCAGGTAATCTTTGGAAGTGTATTTATGCTTTTCCAGGTATTGGGCAGCAGCGATAAAATCATCAAATACGTTTTGTTTTTTTAGCTTGATGCCCTTGCGGTGCCAGGTTTCGCCATACTCGCCGCCACCGCGCAGGTTAGCTACCGCGTAAATGCCGCCATGTTCCAGCAATATAATGTTTGATGTGCTGAAGGCCGGCGTTAAACTTATCCCGAAACCACCATAAGCATACAGTAAAAGCGGGTTTTTGCCATTTAATACCGTGCCTTTTTTATAGGTGATAATCATGGGTATTTTTGTACCATCCTTTGAAGGATAAAAAACCTGGTCGGATTGATATTGATCCGGATCAAACTTCACCCCTGATTTTTTATAAACCGTTGATACCCCACTGGCCACATCGTACTTAAAAATAGTTGGGGGATAAGTATAGCTGGTAAAAGTATAGTAAACTTCTTTTTCCTCCTTTTTTGCGCTAAAACCGCTTGCCGTACCCACTGATGGCAGGCTGATGGTGCGTTCCAATTTGCCATCCATATCATACTGCATAACCAGCGATGTAGCATCCTTTAAATATTCGGCAAATATTTTGCCCCCGCCGGATGTGGCAGTTAGTACATTTTTGGTTTGGGGTATCAAATCGTGCCAGTTAACGGGTTTGGGTTCGGCGGCATCAACCGTTACAATTTTAAAATTAGGCGAATAAATATTGGTGATGATGTAAAGCTTGCTGCCTACATTATCAATCACATAATGCTGGTTATCAAAATTATCAACCACGTTAACAATCGGGCTGCCGGGTTTGCTTAAATCCTTTATGTATAATTCGTTGCCGGTAGTGGTATTGGCGGCGGTGATTACCAAAAAGTGTTCATCTTCGGTAAGGTAAGCGCCAATGTAACGGCGGGGAGTGGTCTCGCCACCAAATATCAATTTATCGCTGTTTTGGGGCGTTCCCAGTTTGTGGTAATATAGTTTATGATACTGCGTCATCCCCGAAAGCTGGCTGGCATCTTTTGGTTTATCATAACTGCTGTAATAAAAACCTTCGTTGCCTTTCCAGGCTATGCCGCTAAATTTTATATCAAGCAATGTATCGCCAATAACGTGCTTATCGGCAGTGTTTATCACGATAACCTTACGCCAGTCGGAGCCGCCTTCGGATATTTGATAAGCGGCCAGGCTGCCATCTTTAGTAAAATCAATTCCCTGTAATGATGTGGTACCATCAGCCGAAAATTGGTTAGGGTCTAAGAAAACCTCGGGTGCGGCATCGCCTAACTGGCGGTACAAAACCGATTGGTTTTGCAGGCCATCGTTTTTATAAAAATAGGTGTATTGCCCCTGTTTAAACGGCTCGCTGTATTTTTCGTAGTTCCACAATGTTTCCAGTTGCTTGCGTATAGCATCGCGGTAGGGTATTTGCGACAGGTAGTTTTGTGTTACCTTATTTTCGGCTATTACCCAGGCTTTGGTATCATCGGCGCGGTCGTCTTCCAGCCAGCGGTACGGGTCGGGCACGGCGGTGCCGAAATAAGTATCAATAGTATCAACTTTTCTCGTTTGCGGGTAGGGGAGCGTTTTTATATTCATTTGTTGGGCATGCGTATGGCGGCAAAGTAAAAAAGCGGCTGCCAGTAAGCAGATTGTCTTTTTCATTTTTATTTAATTTATAGGGAAGTAAAGATAGGGTTTGGGTCTGAAAACGGGGAATAGTGAAGTAAATAGCTAAATGTATCCATGTGTACCAGATGATTCATCTGTATTCACGTATATTCATGTGTGTACAGGTTCGTTTGTAAACTGCAAGGCATCTATTTCCCGTTTTCGGCGTTCAATATATTGCCCAGCATTATAAAAGATTTATATGGCCCGGTGGCTACGGTTAAGTTTACCAGCCAGGCAGGTATGCTGCCGCCGGGATCTAAACTAAAGGTGTAATCGATCGCTATTTTATTGCCGGGGATGGGTGTTACCTTCCATACAGCCAATGAATAAGGTATCCTGATAAAATGCTTTTTTGGCGGCAAATAACCTGGTATGCTTTTCACGGTAATGGTTAAAGGGGCGCTGGCGGTGGCCGGGCTTATATTCAAATGCAATACCAGGTCGCGGTCTTGTACAGGCCAGGGTAGGTGGGCCTCGGTGAAATAAACCAGGTCCTGGTCGCTTACCTTTTTTATAACGCCTGAGCGTTTATTGCCATACACCCAATCGGAGTAATGGCTTATATTTAAAATCTGTGCAACTAACTGCCCGGGTGTGGCATTAAGCTGGCATTGTAAGCGCAGTTCTACTATTTTCCCATTGGTCGACCGGCGCGAATAAATGGTGATGCCGTTTTCGTTTCGCCTCAGCTCCCAATTATTTTGCGCCTGTACCACGGTAAGTGTTAACAGCATGGTACTCAGCACAAAAAGAAACTTAACTTTCATGGTGTAATTACAGGTGAGGCTATAAACTAGTTTGCTTTAAAACGGATAAACTTTTGTTTTAGGATAGGCAATGAAAAATAAATATGCCTTTAAACCATCGGTATTACAGCAAGCGTTTTTAGTATTATATTTGCCGCATGGAACTGGAAGAAAACAAAATACCCGAAGAGCAGGGGGATGAGGCGGTTGAGATATATTCAAAAAAGGCGATTTTTTGGTTTTCGATATTTCCTAGTTCTATTTTTGGCAGCATCTTGCTAATGCTGAATTTAAAAGCGGCAGGTTATAAAAAGGAACTATTTGCTGTTTTAATTTTTACCATATTATATTATTTCGTAGCCAGTTATGCGCTTGCCGGCTTTGTTCAGCTATCAGGGATAGATTTACTGGCCTACCAGGAAAAATTCCGCGCTTATAAAGGCGGCCCAAATCCTATAGATGGAAAGATCATCCTTTTATTAGGGGCATTTATAGCCTTAAATATCATTGGCGGCTTAATTTTAACACAGTACTTCTTTAAAAAATATTTTCCTGAAGAAGATTATTACCCTAAAAGCATAGTTATGCCCTTAATTATATTTATTTTAATAATAGGCCTTCCCATTATTGCCAGTATGTAAAACAAATGGGAGCCATAAATATTTATAACCATAACAACATAGCTTTATCATAATGACCACCCGCAATAAACTATACTTTGCTTCAGATATGCACCTTGGCGCAGGTACTTATGCCGATACGCGAGAGCGTGAGGCAAGGTTAATGCGCTGGCTTGATATGATAAAGGCCGATGCCGCCGAAGTTTTTTTAATGGGCGATGTTTTTGATTTTTGGTTTGAATATAAAACGGTGGTGCCGCGCGGCTACATCCGCTTTTTGGGCAAACTGGCCGAATTAAGCGATGCCGGAATAAAACTATACCTGTTTAAAGGCAACCACGATATGTGGATGTTCAGCTATTTTGAGCAGGAACTGGGTGCAACTATCATAAGTAATGAACTGATTATTGAGCGAGATGGCAAAAAGTTTTACCTGCACCACGGCGATGGCCTTGGTAAAGGCGATACCAGCTATAAGATTTTGAAGAAGATTTTCCGCAGTCCTGTTTGCCAATGGCTGTTTGCCCGTTTACACCCTAATTTAAGTGTTGGCATAGCTAATTATTGGTCGGCCCATAGCCGCATTGCCGGAAAAAGGAACTTTGAAGACCAAAACAAGCGCCCCGAACTGCTGCTGGATTATTGCAACGCCTTATTACAAAGCGATTTTTACGATTACCTTATTTTCGGCCACAAACACCGCCCGCTGGATGTGCCGCTAAACGAAAAAAGCCGCTACATTAACCTGGGCGAGTGGATTAATTACAATAGCTACGCGGTTTTTGATGGCAATAATGTCCGCCTGGAATATTTTGAAGGTACTTAATTTGAAAATTTGGCAATTTGAAAATTTGAAGATGCTATGTTAATTTTCAAATTTTCAAATCATCAAATTTTCAAATCACATCTTCAAATTACATTGCTGTGAATTAAAATACGGGTAAAAAATCGTATTTTTGTGGGCTTTTTTAAAGGCAAATAAGTATATGTTAGAGAAATTAGAAGCGATATTCCAAAGGTGGAAAAATGTTGAAGCCGAATTGAGCAGCCCTGATGCCATGGCTGATATGAAGCGCTTTGCCCAGTTAAATAAAGAATATAAAGATTTAGCCAAAATTGTTGATGAGTACAATATTTACCGCAACATTATGAGCAATATTGACAGCAATAAAGAAATTTTAGCTACCGAAAAAGACGAAGAGTTTAGGGATATGGCTAAAAGCGAACTGGATGAGTTATTGGTTAAACAGGATGAAATGGAAGAAGCCATTCGCTTAATGCTGATACCTAAAGACCCTGAAGATAGCAAAAACGCGCTGGTTGAAATCCGTGGTGGTACCGGTGGCGATGAAGCTGCCCTTTTTGCCGGCGACCTTTACCGCATGTACATGCGCTTTTGCGAAAAACGCGGCTGGCGTACCGAATTGGTTGATTATACCGAAGGTACATCAGGCGGGTACAAGGAAGTTGTGTTTAATGTTAATGCCGAGGATGCTTATGGCACTTTGAAATATGAATCGGGTGTGCACCGTGTACAGCGTGTGCCCGATACCGAAACACAGGGCAGGGTACATACATCCGCAGCAACGGTTGTTGTTTTGCCCGAGGTGGATGAGTTTGATATCGATTTGCAGGTAAGCGATATACGTAAGGATTTGTTTTGTTCTTCAGGGCCGGGCGGGCAATCGGTAAATACTACCTATTCCGCAGTACGCCTAACCCACTTACCTACCGGTATTGTGGCGCAATGCCAG
>Ga0302303_10001077_pt1 | contig 18649 bp, 25 predicted proteins | sample III_Palsa_E2_1_FD_194542 | JGI IMG/M metagenome (GOLD analysis project Ga0302303, IMG submission 194542) | Peat permafrost microbial communities from Stordalen Mire near Abisko, Sweden - III_Palsa_E2_1 | ecosystem: Environmental > Terrestrial > Soil > Palsa > Peat permafrost | place: Sweden...
TACGAACTTTTATGCCTATAGTCTGGATCTACACCAATAAAAAAATGCCCTCCAGTAATACTGAAAGGCATTTGTGACCTGGGAGAGGATCGAACTCTCGACCCACTGATTAAGAGTCAGTTGCTCTACCGGCTGAGCTACCAAGTCGTTTTATTTTTTACCGGGCTGCAAATATAGTTGATTTTGCTAAAACGGCTAATATATTTTGTTAAAGACCGCCGTATAATGTTATCAACACAATTTGTAAGTACCGAATTCGTTTTTTAACTTTAGGCACATCACTCTTTAAATCCTATGTTTATGACAGATGACCGTAACTCCATACTCACTGTTATTTTAAGCAAGCTTAGCCCTGCTGATATCAGTTTAAAAGAAAACCGCACGCTGATTGCCGAACGTATCGAAAGATTATTACGCCAAAACAGTTGGTCGAAACAGCATTTTGCGGCATTGATGCGTAAGGAAATACGGCCATTACGAATTTGGTTGGGCAATACTTATGTAATGACCACAGAAAGTCTGAGCGAAATATGCGGCCTGCTATACGTATCGCTTGGCGACTTGGTAGCTGAGTAATCAGCTTTCATTTTAGGCAAGGGTATTTATTAAGCCGGGGCTTTAAATTTACGGGTATACGCAACAATGCTTAACAATATTGTAATAAGTTACGAAATTGATTTGTAAAGAGTTAACTTAGTTAGCTTAACCAATTGATGTGATTGCCCCTAAATTCGCCCAAAACCATATTTCTAACAAATACTTTTTACTGGCATTTGGATTAATTAACATCCTTGCCATTACCTTGCTGCTTTGCGGTTTAAGCTTCCTGTTGGGTTTTGGCGTAGCTAAATGGCAATTTCCGCTGGCGTGTGTATTATCGCTGGTGGTGAATTATTTTGCTTCGCGATTTTTTTATTCAAAAGATAGCGGCCGGAGTTTTTTTAAAAGCGCCATCATTATCATTTTATCGGTTATAGCGCTTACTGTAATTGCAGGCTCCATTTATGATGTATCATACGACGGGCAATGGTATCACCAGGAAACAGTATACCGGCTAAAAAACGGCTATAACCCCGCCCGCCAAACGCTTGCCATACCTGCCGACGAATTAAACAATACCGATTGCCCCATCTGGTGTACCGGGCCCGACCCAATTGCCGCTTACGTAAAACCTGCCAAACCAATTGTTAACCTTAAGTTTTTGGCGATAAACTACTTCAGCAAAGGTTCTGAAATTATTGGGGCTGCCATTTATGCCGTAACCGGCAGAATAGAAACAGGCAAGGCCGTAAACGGTATATTGTTATTAGCTACTTTCTTTTTAACCCTCTCGCTGCTTTATAAAATAAACAGGATAAGTACGCTTAAAAAATGGCTGCTGGCGGTTGTTATCGCCTTTAATCCCATTGCCATTACCCAATGGTTTAGCTTTTGTGTTGATGGCAATGTTGCCTGCCTTATACTATGCCTGCTGCTGGTTTGCTGCCTGCTTTTTATAGAAAGTAACCGATATTACCTGCTGCTGTTCGCCGCTGTTATTATACTGGTGATTAGCCTTAAATTTACCGCCTTAATATTTGCAGGTATTTACGGCATCACTTTCCTGGTGTTGTTGTTGATTAGCAAAAAGAGGATTGTTTTTAAACAAGTGTTGATTACCGGAATACTATCAGCGGTAATTGGCATTATTTGCTGCGGCTTTAACCCGTACATCACTAATATCATTCACAAAGGCGACGTGTTTTACGGTACCGACGCAGTTCGCACCGAAACGCAGCAAATTATGCCGAAGCTGTTTAAGAACCGCAATAATATCGAAACCTTCTTTTTGTCGGTTTCCGCGCACCAGGGCTGGCATGGGGCAGATTCGGGCAGTATCAGTAAAGTACCCAAAATACCATTTACCCTGACTAAAGAAGACATATTTTTTGCCAAAGACGCACAGCAGGAACTTTCCGGTTTTGGGCCATTTTTTAGCGGGATATTAATTGTTTCGTTTATACTTTTGGTGATTCTGTTGATAAAGCACCGAAAAACGCCGGTCTTCGGTTATTTGCTGACAATCATAGCAGTAACCGTTTTTAGTGTATTGATAACTCCGTATTCGTGGTGGGCGAGGTATGTGCCGCAATTTTGGCTGGTACCGGTAACTATCCTGTGCCTGGCCGAACTTGTTTTGCCGCAGGGGCGTTGGTGGCTTACAAGATTACTATACCTGTCGCTATTGCTCAATACCGCCTGGGCGCTGCTGAATATTATTTTTAACATCTCCGCTACCGCGCATATCAATTACCAGATGCGGCAGCTACAGGCATTGCATCAACCCGTAATTATTAAGTTTTGTATGCATGAGCCTATTACCACTAACCGTGTACGGTTTGATGAATGGCATATCCCCACTACCGAAGGCGATGTAACAGGCAGCCATGTTTATAATGTAGAAAGTTCCACAACTAGGTTTGAAACCCCGGTTGCATTGCCCAACTTGCCCGAATCATTGTTGATGAGGTTGGGCGATCACCTTAAAGGAGCTAAATGATTTTGTTCTGATTTACTTTCCTAAGTAATTGTTAATAACGCTCCGGATTAAGCGGTGGTTCTTCAGATGGGTTGTTTTCCGGCGGAAATTCGTTCGGTACTACCTGCGGGTCTTCTTTTGGCACTTCTGGCTCTTTAGGGTCCAATGGCTGGTTTATTTCCGGTGATTGCTTAGGTACCGGCATTTCGGGTTGTTCGTTCGGAAACGTATCGTGTTGCTTGCCCATAAACTATTTTTTGTAATTACTGTTATTTAAGGGTAACAGCATAGCTTATGAAAAGTTCAGCAAAATTATTATTAATACTCCCTGTGTTTTTATTGGCCTTTACGCGACAATCAACCCTAACTATAACCAGCAGTGCCTTTACCGCCAACGGAACGATACCTGCTAAATATTCCTGTAACGGGGTGGGCGTTAGTCCGCCTTTAAATATAACAGGCATCCCGCAAGGTACCCGCTCGCTGGCCATTATTGTGCATGATCCTGATGCGCCGCACCCCGGCGGCGTTACCCATTGGGTTGCCTGGAACCTGCCGCTTGATGGTAATATCCCCGAAGATTTTAAAGGCGGCTCGCAAGGGATGAACAGCAATCATCAAACCGGCTATAAGCCTATATGCCCAAATGCAGGTACGCACCATTATCATTTTAAGGTTTACGCGCTGGATGCTGTTTTACATTTAGGCAGCAATACCGATAAAGCTGCATTGGAAAAGGCGATGCAGGAGCATATCCTCGCGCAGGGTGATTTGGTGGGTTTATACAGCAAAACCCAATAATAATTGCCAAATTTGGCCCGATGACGGAACTGAATGAATTTGAATGCGAAATGCTGGACGCAATGCTCGAAGCCTTCGGCATACCCGATAGTTTAACGCGCATGCAATTGCTTGAACTTTTTGACCAGGACGAAGCTTCTGCTTTTGCCATGGTACAAATACTGACTAGGGAAGGGCTGATAGCGGAATCGGGCAAGCACGGCGATTACGAGTTACCCGAAAGACTGATTTTAAAACCAAAAGGCGAGAAGTTTTTAAAGGACGGCGGGTTTAGTCGCCGCTACCAACTTGAACAGGAAAAACCGGTTGAAATAGGGGGTACGCTGGCCAAATTACAGCAGCAAAACATGCGGCTGCAAAACGAGAAACTTTCCAATAAAACAGAAATAAGCGAACTAAAAAAGACAATTGATAGCCTGAAAATACGCCAATATATCGGGTGGGCGCTAGTTGTTATCGCTTTGCTTATTGGGTATGTGCTGGGGCATAAGTTTAAGTGATACTATTCCCGGCGGTGCGGCGATAACACTGACCGCAGGCTGAATATTCTAAATTTTCATTAGATAAAGTTTAGAGTCAAGTAGTATATTAGCAAGACTAACATTTGCATATACAATAAATGAGTAATATCGTTGCACAAGGGCTTTTAGAGAAAGCAATAGACCTTGAGGAGGTTGGAAAGTTAGATGATGCCATAGCTACTTACCATAAAACTATACAAGCTGATGAGCAATGGTCAACTCCACATTACAATTTAGGACTTATTTATAAATACAAAAATGAATGGCAACTGTCTTTCGATCACAATAAAAAAGCCATAGTATTTGACCCGGAAAATGAAGCTGCTTGGTGGAACCTTGGTATTGCTGCCACGGCGTTACTCAACTGGCGAACAGCCAGAGAAGCGTGGAACTACTTTGGTTGGAACCTGGATGTTAACGATGATGAGATTAGGTTAAATATAGGTGACGCGCCTATTAGATTAAACCCTGACGGAGAAGCAGAGGTTGTGTGGTGCGAACGCATTGACCCCGCAAGAGCCATTATCTATAATATCCCATTACCTTCAAGCAGACACAGATTTGGCGATATGGTGCTTAATGATGGTGCAGCGGTGGGCTTTCGTACTGGCAGCAACGGAGAAGATATACCTGTGTTCAATGAATTACAGTTGTTAACACCATCTTCCTATATTACTTACTCTGTCAATGCTTACATCAATGTACAGCAAGATATCGAAAAACTGAATGAACTGTGCGAATCTGCAAAAATTGAATTTGAGAATTGGTCAACAATAAAGTTTTTATGTAAGCAATGCAGCGAGGGGACACCCCATGAAAGCCATGACCATGATTTACAAGTTGAGCCCAGTAATGAAAAACGTTTTGGGTTTGCATCCATAAGTATGGATGCAGTATTGCAAGTACTAAAAGAATGGCGAGTTATTACACTCTGTGAACATGATGAACTTAAATTGGAGCTTGGCTAAAGGGAGTACTAAAGAATTATTAAAATCACTGATGTATGAAATGGCCAATTATATATAGTTTAAAAGTTTGGTTGATTACTATATTGTTAGGTCCGGTTATTTATTATTCAATCCAGGCTTTTACCGATCCGGTTTTTAGGCACCACACCAACCTGGTTGATTTTACCACAGAAGTATTAAAGTATAGCATCATATTTTCGTTGCCGAGCCTAATTTTATTTTCGCTGCTGGTGTTTTTAATAAATTTACTCAATTACAGTATGTGGGTTAAAAAACTAATACTCACTATAATTGGAGTTTTGTTGATCGTATTGCCTTTGCATGCTATAAAATCGTATTGGGGGCCATGGATTATCCAATGGACAATTGCTTATGGCAGTATAATAATTACATGCATTTGGAGTTTTAAGCTCACGCAGACTTCCTGATTGGAAGTTTAAATCTTCCGTGAAGCACACGCGGCACGCGTGCGCCAGCAAAGGAGGGCCTGAACTGATTTTATAAACTCGAATATATAGCTTTTTATAATTAATGTTACGATTCATTTTTTTATTCGCTATCACTGTTTTTTTTATCAATATGGCAGCTGCGCAAAAAAGCTTTGATATAACAATAAGATTAGATAGCAGTATTAACCCGCAAAAAATTAAATATCAGTACTATAATGGGAAGAGTATCATATTTCTTCCCGACACATTCGGCAATCAGAGGGTAGTAAGGTTTAAACAAGAATATTATTCTCCCTTAGCGTCATTTACTATTTATTATACCGACTCTAATCAAAACCCATACAATAACGATTTTTTTATAAGCAATAAACCGGCAGTTATTAGTTTTTATTTTAAACCAAATAATGAAAATAAATTATACTACAGCGCAATTGTAAATGCCAGCCCCATTTTTGACACTGTCGCCAATAAAATTTTGGGCAAATTGAACGCCTTTATGACAGGTACTGCAATGACCAAAGAAAACGCCGCATTTGATCTTTTTCTGAAGCAAAACCCCAATTTTAACAAAAACGATTCGCTTAAGCGTGTGTTTAATAAGTTTTATAAATCCCACCTTAACCGCGCCATGTTATTTCTAAAAAAATATCCCGATGATTATTTTTCATTTTGGTATTTCATTCGGCAGGTAGCACAGGTTAACCAGGTTTTAGGTAAGGATACAGCATATTTAAAAGAACAGTTGGCGTATTTAAAATCGGTATTCCCTGCAAAATATACCGAAAGTGTAGAGGGCAAAGCATTAATTGAAACTTACGAGGCTATAATATACCCATTAAGGCTTAATAAAACTGCTCCTTTATTTACCGTTACAGCAATTGATGGGGAAAGAATAAACCTGAGTGAATTTAGTGGTAAATATGTACTGCTTGATTTTTGGGCAACATGGTGCCCGCCCTGCATGGCCGAAATCCCTTTTATAAAAGAAGTTAGAAAAAATAACCCTACGGATAAACTGGTTATTATTGGCATTAGCCAGGATGTCAATTTGAAGCAATTAACGGCCACTGTAAAAAACAAAGCTATGAACTGGTTGCAGTTTTACGATAAGGATACAAAGATAAGCCATTTGTATGGGCTTAATGAGTATCCTACACTGATCTTATTAAATAAAGATGGAAAAGTAATATACAAAAGTGATCATAAAACAGCAGATAGTGAAGCGTTGCCAAAATTGCTTAACGCGATAAATTAATCTACTGAAAATCAATGCCAAAATTTCGGCGCACGTGTGCCAGCGGGGGATGTCTATAAACTCAACTCCTGTAGGAGCCTGTTAGCCTTTCTTGTTTAAAAATGACTACCAATTTAGCTCGCAAAATTCCTTACAACCTGAGTGTTTTGTTATTAAAATGCTGTTTATCTGAACCTTACCAACTTTCTTACTCCTTTAAAAAGTAAAGATGCCCGCTGGCACCCGGTTTGTTAATTTAATGTTAATCTATTTAAATTAAAATTAAAAAACCATGAAAGTCAATACTAAAATAGTAGCAGTAGCAATTGTAGCTGTTACGCTTTTTTCTACAAAAATAAAAGCACAATCAATGCCGCTTGGCCAGGTAAAATTTGATATTGGTGTTGAAGGCGGCTTACCCACCTATAATGCCCGTATACTATCAAACGCTATGGCAGGTGCAACAGGCAGGTTTCAGTTGGGTTTAGGCGATAATTTATCCGTAATAGCCACATCAGGTTTTTACAATCTCTTTGATAAAACCACTACTATTAATGGCGCTTCTTATAAAGAACCCGGTTTAGGCATTATCCCTGTTAAGGTGGGTTTAAAAGGCTATTTGGGCGGTGGTATGTACCTTACAGGTGAAGTAGGCCAGGGTTTCGAAACCTCAATAGATGATGCAACGGGAGAAAAGGATATTAAAAATATCCTTGCCGGCGGAATTGGCTATACCTGCCACTCATGGGATTATGGCGTTAGGTATGAAAGCTTTACTGGTCAGCATTTTGATTATGGTTTAATTGCTTTACGTGTGGCGTATGGCTTTAAACTGTAAGAGTTTATCGGTATAAATTATCCGTTAATAAAAAAGGAGGTTGTTTATGCAGCCCCCTTTTTTTATTTAAGCCTGTGGTTGGTTTTATCACTGACCACTTGATGGTTCCGGCGGTGCGGTGAAACCACCGACCGCAGGCTGAATTGCTGGCGTTAGCTGAAAGCTAAATACATTTTAGGTCGAAGTTGGAAACTTCGACCAGTGGGGCGACCGCAGGCTGAATTACTGGCGTTAGCTTACAACTAAACCACTCAATAAGCCGCCAGTACAGTAAATCCAATACCTGCAATACCAATCTTTTCCCAATCGGCCTGGCTGGTTTCGCGGCTAATCATGGGGCTGCTTAGCAGGCTTGCCGAGAACATAATGCCTGAACCATAACTATTTTCAATCCATTCCAGGCCTACAAAAAAATTGTCGTTAACTATAATGTGGTAGGGTTCAAGGTTAACGGTTATATTTTGCTGGCCTTTGTATACGGTAACATAGATGTTTTGCTGCTGTATGATTTTATCGGGCAGGCCTTTTTTAACGCTGTAAATGTTCAGCCTTAATTTAACTGAATCCGTTGCGGGATTTGCCAGCGAAGCATAAAACCGCTTAACAAAAGTGGGCGATTTTTTGATATGGATAATTTCGCCAATCTCGTGGCCCAGGGCATTATCGTTAAAACCGGCACTCGTAGTTTTGGATTGTGTTTTATTACCGAGGATTTTCTCTTTTAGCTGATTAGAGGCTATGTTAACTTCTTGTAAATGAATGTTATTGGGTACAAGCGCTATAATTTTGCCTGATTGATAATCGCTCAGCAGAAATGATTTTGGGATATAACCAATCATGGATATCCGTAAACTATCCGCGCCATTGTTATGTAAAGTGATTGCGAAGCGGCCATTATCATCGGTTACGGTGCCAATACCTTTACCAATTACGCCCACGTTTACAAAAGCCAGGCTTTGGTTGGTTTTGGCATCTTTAACAATGCCGGTAATATCCTGTGCCTGGCACCAGGCCAGTTGAAACAGGATGCAAATAAACAAAAAGCTTCTTTTCAGCATAAATTTAGTCTATGCTAAAGCATACATTTCTTCCTGTTGTTTTTGTACCGCGGCGCTGTTAATATATTCGTCGTACTCCATCAGCTTATCAATATAACCGCCCGGTGTTAGCTCGATAATGCGGTTGGCTACGGTTTCGGTAAGCTCATGATCTCGCGAGGTGAACAGGATAGTGCCCCTAAAGTCCTTCATGCCATTATTCAACGCGGTGATAGATTCGAGGTCGAGATGGTTGGTGGGTTCGTCAAATATCAGCATATTGGCCTGTTGCAGCATCATGCGGCTAAACATGCAGCGCATTTTCTCGCCGCCCGATAGCACATTGCTCTTTTTCAACACTTCTTCGCCTGAAAACAGCATACGGCCTAAAAATCCACGGATAAACTGGTCGTCCTTATCGCCGGTAGAGTATTCGCGCAGCCAATCAATCAGGTTGGTGTCTTTTCCTTTAAAATATTCGGTGTTATCCATCGGGATATCCGCCTGGTTAATGGTAATTCCCCATTTAAAGCTGCCTTTAAAATCAGTATCGCGACCGGTTATGATATCATAAAAAGCGGTGGTAGCCAGGCTATTTTGCGATAGCACGGCAATTTTATCGCCCTTGTTTACCGTAAAGCTGATGTTGGCGAATAACAGCTCGCCATTAAGGGTTTTGGATAGGTTTTCTACCTGCAAAATCTGGTCGCCAGCTTCGCGGCCCAGGTTGTTAAATATAATGCCCGGGTATTTACGATTTGATGGTTGTATCTCATCCAGGTTAATTTTATCCAAAGCCTTTTTACGGCTGGTTGCCTGTTTTGATTTAGAGGCGTTGGCGCTAAACCTGCGGATAAATTCCTGTAGTTCTTTTACGCGGTCTTCGGTCTTCTTGTTCTGGTCACTGCGTTGTTTTAACGCCAGCTGGCTCGATTCGTACCAGAAAGTGTAGTTACCGGTGTATATAGTCATTTTGGCGAAGTCGATATCAACCACATGCGTACAAACAGTATCTAAAAAGTGCCTGTCGTGCGATACAACCAGCACAATTGCCTCGTACGATGCTAAAAAGTCTTCCAGCCAGGCTACGGTATGTATATCAAGATCATTGGTAGGCTCATCCAGCAATAAAATATCGGGCTTGCCAAATAATGCCTGGGCTAATAACACCCTAACTTTTTGGGTATTATCCAGTTCCTTTACCAGTTTATAATGCGCATCCTCTTTAATGCCTAAGTTGCTTAATAGGGTAGCAGCGTTGCTTTCGGCGTTCCAGCCGTCCATTTCGGCAAAAAGGTTTTCCAGTTCGCCGGCACGTTCGCCATCGGCATCACTAAAATCTTCCTTCAGGTAAATGGCATCCTTTTCCTTCATAATGGCATACATTTCCTTATGCCCCATCATTACAGTTTCAATAACCGAAAACTCATCAAAAGCATAGTGGTTTTGGCTTAAAACCGCCATACGTTCGCCGGGGATAAAGCTTACCGAACCGCTGGTAGGGTCAATATCGCCCGAAAGTATTTTTAAAAAGGTTGATTTACCTGCCCCGTTGGCGCCAATAATACCATAGCAATTGCCCTGTGTAAACTTCAGGTTTACATCTTCAAATAATGTTCGTTTACCGTAACGTAGTGATAAATTGGATACCGTGATCATGCTGCACTTTATATTTCTGCAAAAATACGCATTTACTTATAATTAATTAACCCGCGGCCCATTATTGTATGCGGATTTGACCCGATTTTCGGTAGTGTCTCAGTTTGAAAATAAATAATTTTTATGCTTGACCGCTTATGATTATCTTTGTACATGGCTAAAAAAGATTTAAACCAGCTTGCAAAGTTCATAACTGAACAGGCTACAAACGAAGATACCGAAAAGCCTTTAAAGAATGAAGCGGCTGTTGCTTTGGGGCGATTAGGGGGGTTAAAGGGAGGTATAGCACGGGCTAATAGCCTATCGGCTGAAAGAAGGAAAGAAATAGGAATGAATGCGGCTAAAAAGAGGTGGGAAAAATAATTTTAAATGACTATCCGGTTGTTGTAACAAACAAGTAAACTTTAACTAAAAGTGAAAACGTTCTCAAGAAATACCAAATCCCCATCCACCAATTGATGCACCATGCCTTGCAAGCATAATGGCTAATACTATAATAATTATTCCATGTACTATTCTCCAATAACCATCAACAATACAACACAGTCCACAAATTATAGCTAATGGTAAAAAGACGATTGGAAGTAAAAAAATACAAAGTACTGCAAAGAAATAACCTAAGATGATGTATATAACACTATGTTTTACAAAAGTAATTCCTTCACCTGGTTTAAACGTTTCACTACAATCCAAACAAGTAATCTCAACTCCATTTTCAGTTTTATTAGTTGATAAAGAAGAAGATTTACATGATGGGCATACAACTGAACTTTGCATAAGGTTTAATTTACTGCAATATATAAAAACTAAATCTTTTTCTTTTTAATAAAGGCTAATGGTTAAATTTAAGTATGAAAACACATGAATTAGCCAAAGTCCTACTATTACAACAAAATATTGAAGTATTAATATCATCAACTGATTATGGGAATAACTTACCTCTTGAAATTGTTGAGTATGGTATGAATTTAGAAGGAGATTCAGGTCAGATTTCATTAGTGTTAAGAGGAAAAAGTTGGAAAGACAAGTTATTAACGCACAAATCAGAAATTGAAGCTAATAACATTTTATCAGGTTGTAATAAACTTAAAATAACTGATTCTTAAATTTGAATTTGAGTTCATTCACCCTTAATTGTAACTCGGGGGAGAGTTTTTCAATAAGGCCTTCTTGAAGTTTGATAGTTGGTCCAGTTGGGAAATTAACATATTCAATTTCATAGTTATATTTACTCCATTCAGTCTGAAAATCAGTATTATCTTTAACTAGTTCTGAAAATTGATTTTTAAACTCTAAAAATTGTCGAGACATATCTTTCATTTAGTAAAAGTAGCTGAACAATTATTTAAAAAACAATTTATTTTAGTTTGTTACAACAACCCGATAGTCATTAAAAATAATATAAAAAAATTAACGGAGTAAACGTCTCATCCTTTCAACTGAATGAAAACCAGGATAATAAGTTGTATAATAACCATCTTGATTTATGACTATAATCGGACCTTCATCATAGTAAAGTAGTTGGGTACGAAAAATGCGGAGATGAATAATGTAGTTACGGATAAGTTTCATTTATATAACTTATTATTTATGAACTCACTACACTTCTTCCTCTTTTTTGGAACCTCATTCGTACAATAAGATTGCCAAAAAGAATCAGGTGCTGTAAACCTGTAACATTTTAATTTACTAGGACAGGTTTGGTTTGCACATTTTGAAATATCAGGCATGGATTAAAAGTATAATAATTGAGTGTATAGAAAGTATAATTTATAATTTTTTCAACCCTACCCTTTTGTAAAAAATATAAAATGACTATCCGGTTGTTGTAACAAAACTCAAACTTAATTATTCTAAAATAAATTGTTTTTTCAGTTACCTGATTTCTCACATTTAAACGCTGTTGATAAATGAACATCAACAGCGTTAACTTTTTAAAATATATGAGTAAATCAGAAAAAACAAAATGGCTATTATTAGTCGCAAGAGGAACAGTTCAAGGTGCATTAATTGTATTAAAACACTTTCTATAATCCTTACATTTTTTAGCCGAACAGCAACTATCGTTACATAGTTGCTGTTTTTGTTTCTACCTAAATTTAATAATACTCTTCAATTAAAAAAGAATAAGTTTCAAAACTGGTTTATTATCTCTCAATTTTTTATTTACTTTGATCTAATTATAATAGCGAACTCGTTTAAGTCACCGAACCGTCGAAATTTCAGGACTAAACATACGAGGAATGATTTTGCCTACGCCATAGCGTGGGGTTATCACTTCGTATGTACGCTTTTCGACGGGCGTGGTGACTTGGTGAGGCTCCACGCTTACTTTTTAGTCACCAATGATAGGAGCTAGTTGGTATTAACCAATCCTGTCATGTTTAAAAAAATCACACTAATTGGACTAACTGTACTTCTCTTTTCCTGTAACCAAACTCCTACCTTATCAACTGATGATATGTTTGTAGGCAAGTGGGTTTATTACAAAACTATTCCATATCAGAAAGAAGACCATTCACAAGATGGTATGGTTTCATCTCTAACAAAGGAGGCAGATACTAATGAGACTTATTCATTTTCCCTTTATACCGGTCAAACTGTATTATTCTCTAAACAGGATGATAGTACTTTGACAGGAGTTGGAAATAATATGAAGGTTATATATATCAGTTCAACTAAACATATAGCCCTTGTTTTTAACCAAACTGATGGTATTGAATTTAGTAAATTGAAATGACTTTTAGAAGGAGTAGGGTACTTTCTCTTCTCAGTTTTTAAAACTTTATAATTGCAAAATCCCGCCTATCAGGGGCGGGATTTAAAATCGTAAATGTAAGTATATGAATTTTGAAAATTATTATCGAAGCAACCATCAACCTCCAAAATACTGCAGCTTTACTAACAATATGGTTATCAGCTATTATCCTGATAAAACATTATAAGAAGCTATTTAAACATCTACTATCTAAAATTAACTAAAAGATTAGTTAAAAAAGAATTTAATACCAAGTATCATTAATACCAGCTGTTATCATACGATCAAACAAGTCACTCTTAAAATTCCTGCGGTTAAGTTTATAACAGAATTCATCTAAGTAATTTTGTAGATAATCATGACCAATTGAATGGTGTGTACCTAAGAATAAACGTTTTGAATTGGCGATTACTGTATGTACCCAAGGCAGTGTTTTATGTGCCTCTTTCGATGGTACAACGTTTGATATGTGTTTACGGATAACTTCAGTTGAACGGCTGTACCCACGCCATCCGTCTGTTACTATTGTTGAGTTTGGATCCAGCGACTTTTTTAGTTCATAATTGATACCAGTTGAAGAAAGATCATCAATAGTAACCATTTTAACAAAACCCATTACTCGCTTCTTTTTATGTTTATCCATTTGTTGAGGGTTCGGGAAAGATTCAACCATTACCAATACTTTTTTCTGTTTTTCTGAACCACGTCCTCTTTTTTGTGTAGCCTCTTTTATCAGATTACCTAACTCATCACGTTCAGGAATAGTAACTACTTCATAAAAACCTTCGTCTACCTCAATCTCACCTTGTAACTGATATTTACTATCTCGTTTACCCATTGTTTTACGGATTTTCTGCATCATATACCAAGTGGATTCATAATTGGCTAATCCGAGTTGACGCTGCATTTCGAGTGCAGAGAATGATTTTTTAGTAGAGGTCATTAAATGAAGTGCCATAAACCAAAACCGAACAGGTATATGAGACTTTTCCATAATGGTACCCGACCGAAGGTTTAAACAGGTTCCACAGGCTTTACATTTCCATAATTCACGAGTACGAATCCAATAATGAGATGTAGAACCACAGGTACATACAACACCTTCGGCTTCTCTCTTTTGCTTTAAATAATCCCTACAAGTTTGCTCATCAGGGAAACGGCTGTTAAAATCTATTAAGTTCATTATCAATGTTTTATACCTAAATATAACGATAAGAACCTTGGCTACCAACCAATTAGGACAGAGTTTTGAACAGATTTTAGACTATTTTAAAATAAATTGTTTTTATGGATATGGTATAGCTTTTCTTTGCTAAATGATAAAACCCCTAACAGCAGGAAAGTCTTTTTAACTTTATCTTACCATCAGGGGCTCGAGCCAATGGGCGGCCAATTATCTAAATCGTGTATCCTTCAGAGTTAGAGCTCTGGGGGATTTTTTATATCCCTACTGCAAATATAATAATTAGTTATTTGGCTCTATACTCTTTTTTAAATTAAATAGTGAATTTATTTTAAAATAGAAAGAGCTGACTTGCGGGTCAGCTCCTAAAATTCAACCACCGTAAAAAGAAACATTGAGCCAGCAAGCTCCTTGGTAAATTTGATCCCTGAGCCCGACAGCTCAGGGTTTTTTGTTATATCTAAATATATGAAAAGTAAGCGTTACATTCAACTAAAATTTTGAAAATGAAAACCATTACAGATATTCTTGACATTGTTTCATTACTAATTCAATTAGGGGCGGCGGTGGTGATGTTTAAAAATAGTCCAATTAATACAATTACAGGCACTCAGCTTGGTGGTAACTATGATAAGTCAATACCTGATTTAAAAAATAAGAGGCTTAAAAATGGGTTTAGACTACTAGCTATTGGTATTTCAATTTCAGTTATATCACTTTTATTAAAGGATTTTTACCTATAAAGTTTTGTTACAACAACCGGATAGTCATTTAATTTTATTTGCAATTAGTAAAAAATATAATAAATTAGTAGGAAATAAACCTTACATGGAACCCGAACAGGCTATAGATGCAATCATAGAAACCAATGATTGCGACCTATATATATTAAGTGCAACTATTAGTGACACTACAGTAGATGCGCTAATAAATATAATCCGACATAAATCAATAAAACGAACTAATTGTTATCTAATACTGACTACCTATGGTGGAGACCCTGATGCTGGATATAGATTGGTACGTCTGATAAAAAAATATTATACCAATTTTGTTCTTTACGTTTTAGGATCATGTAAGAGCACAGGTACACTAATTTCTCTTGGTGCTGATGAAATCGTTATGGGCGACTTTGGAGAGTTCGGCCCTTTGGACATTCAGTTAACCAAAGATGATGAAATGTCAAGTTTATCGGGTCTTAGTTATACTCAAAGCATCGAGTCACTTACAGAACAAATTTTTAAAACTTTTGAACATAGTTTTTTAGCATTAAAACAAAGGAGTGCCGGAACTATAACAACAAAAACCGCAGCAGAAATTAGTTCAAAACTTGCTGTTGGTTTACTATCTCCAGTAAGTGCCCAAATAGACCCAATTAAACTCGGAGAGGTTTTAAGAGCAATAAACATTGCAAAAGCATATGGAAATAGAATTGCGCCAGACAAGTCCGATTTAGTAACAAAATTAATAGAAGATTATCCAACGCACGGTTTTGTTATTGATTACGACGAAGCCAAAACAATTTTTCCAAATGTCAGATTAGTAAATGAAACCGAGAGGTCGCTCGAAAATGCTATATTTCATATAGTTAGAAAAGAACAAAATAATGTTGTAGACGAACTGTTAAAATCTGAAGATCTAATTGAACCAGTTGAGGTAGTGGATGCTGATGAAGCTGTAATTGAAACAGAAAATGGTAATTTAAATGAAGAAGATAACCAACAAGATCAGGAACAACCACAAGCAGAGTAAAACCTTTTTTATTAAAAATTACGTATTATAAACTTTACAATATTTAGATTGTTAATACAACTATAAATTATATTTTTGACAACAATTAAAACTTCGACATAATGGCATCCCTTAACAGAAAAAATTCAAAAAACATCGTTACAGTTAGCGAGGCTTTAAACAACGTACAAAAAGGAACGGTTAAGATTTCGAATGTGACATTTGTAAAAAACTTAGTTCGAAATTCAGGTAGCGCCCAACACCCGCAACAACATCGTCTATCTTTTGCACAATTGAGGCATATTTAAAAATAATTAATTAAAATTTCAAGCGGCTAAAATGCCGCTTTTTTTATGCCAAAATTTATTTATAACAAAATGAATTATATGCTTGACCGTTCAAGTATTTTCATTATCTTTGTTGTATGAATAAGTTACCAATCGCCAAAAAAGTACAAATCATCAACATGCTTGTTGAGGGTATGTCATTAAGAGCCGCTTCAAGGATTTCAGGTTGCTCTATTAACACAGTTACAAAGCTGTTAGTTGATACTGGCAAAGCCTGTCAGAATTTCCACGATGAAAACGTACATGGCTTAAATTCAACCCGTATCGAGGCTGATGAAATATGGTCGTTCGTTTACTCGAAACAAAAGAACGTAGCTACCAATATTGCAGACGTTGAGGGCGCAGGTGATGCGTGGACATGGACTGCTATTGATGCAGATAGTAAAATGATTGTGTCTTGGTTTGTTGGTGAGCGTGATGCAGAGGCGGCATATAGCTTTATGTGCGATGTAAAAAGCCGTTTGCGGAACAGGATTCAACTTACTACAGATGGTCACAAAGCCTATTTAAACGCTGTACCTGATGCGTTCGGCTCAAAAATCGATTATGCTATGCTTATCAAGATTTATGGTGAGCCAGCGGGTTCTAATCAGACTGAGCGCAAATATAGTGCAGGAGATTGCACAGGTTTTGAAAAGAAGCGCATTATAGGTAAGCCAATTGCCGAAAACGTTTCTACCTCTTATGTTGAGCGTCAAAACTTAACTATGCGTATGCACATGCGCAGGTTTACCCGGTTAACTAACGCTTTCTCTAAGAAAATGGAAAATCATTGCTATGCGATTGCTTTACACTTCGTGTATTACAACTTCGCTAAAATTCATAAAACAATCAGAGTTACCCCGGCTATGGAAGCGGGTTTAACTAAGGATGTTATGACAATCGAGGAAATAGTAAGGTTAGCGGATTAATTATAGCTAATTTGTTCATATATTTAAGCCACCTAACAAGTGGCTTTTTTATGTTTAAAAATCCGTTTTCTTTTAAAGGCTCTATTGGGCGTGGAGAATATACTATTAGCATCTTAATAGTAGTAGTAAATATATTTTTATTGCCTTATATAATTTACGAGTGTCCAGATAGTACGATTGAGTTACAAAATGTATTTATTGGGTTAGGGCTGTTGTTTTTTATCTTATTAATTTGGTTTAAAATAGCGCAAAGCACCAAAAGGTGTCACGACTTGGGGGAAAGTGGATGGTGGCAGTTGTGCCCTTTTTATTTTCTCTTATTATGTTTTAGTAAAAAACCTACGAATAAAAAATAAATTCAAACTGAGACACTACCCGATTTTCAATCATTATAGCCGTCCCAAAAAAATATCACACAAAATGTAACAAACCTGATACAATTACGTTCAAGGGATAAATAAAGAGATATAATTAAAAGGAAATAGTAATGGTAGCTTTAATTTTAGCTTTAGTCATCATCAACGCGGTGATGATAATCTCGCACAATTACGACAATAAAAAAAGGAAAATTTCCTAAGCCAATAGCTTAGCTAAGTTAGCGGTTTCTTCATCGGCCAGTTTTTGCAGCGGGCCCGATGCCACCATTTTCATCATCATATTTAAATCGGCCGTAATGGTAAACAGCGCTTCGGTGCCGTTTTCGTTGGCAGATAATTCCCATTTCAATTCCAGCTCGAACGGTGGTTTTTCGGCAGGTATTATCCTTATTACGGTATCGGGGGTACGTTCTTCAATCTTCAGTGACAGCTTTATCATATTGCGGATATTAAAGCTCGCCTCATCAGGGGTTGATGTCCAATCGGATATATCATCAGTCATTAATTGCTGATGATTATTCATATCGGCCAGGTAGTTGTATACTTCGGCTATGGATTTGTTGATGGTTATGGTGCTTTGGAAAGTATTCATTTTTTCAGTTTGCAGTTATTAGTTGGCAGTTTGCATTTCAAAAATAAATTGTGTTAACCGTTAAAAGATACTGCCAACTGCTAACTGAACACTGCCAACTGCTCTATTTTCCCCAAACAGAAGGATCCTCGCGCCATTGTTTTAGTACAACGGCATCTTCGGCAGATATGTATTGGTTCAGTTCGGCATATTTTATCAGCGCGCTGTAGTTAGATAGGGTAACAAAAGGGCATTTAGCCTGTTTGAAATTTTCCTCAGCCAAATTAAATTCATAGCTGAATATTGCGGCCAGTCCTGCTACATCATAGCCTGCGTCGCGCAGGGCGTCAACAGCTTGCAGGCTGCTTTTGCCGGTAGATATCAAATCTTCAATTACTACAACCCTTTTACCGGTTACTACATCGCCCTCAATTAAATTACCTGTACCGTGGTCTTTTGGTTTTGAACGAACGTAGATAAAAGGCAAGCCTAATTCCTGCGCTACTAATACGCCCTGCGGTATGCCCGCAGTGGCTACACCTGCAATACAACCAACAGCGCCAAACTTTTCCTGTATTAGTTGTGTTAACTTTTGACGGATATAGGTGCGCACGGTTGGGTGCGACAGGGTTACACGGTTATCGCAATAAATAGGCGACTTCCAGCCCGATGCCCACGTAAAAGGATTATTAGGTTGTAATTTTATTGCTTTAATTTGCAACAGAAACTCGGCCACTTGCTCTTCG
>Ga0302303_10001078_pt1 | contig 18621 bp, 26 predicted proteins | sample III_Palsa_E2_1_FD_194542 | JGI IMG/M metagenome (GOLD analysis project Ga0302303, IMG submission 194542) | Peat permafrost microbial communities from Stordalen Mire near Abisko, Sweden - III_Palsa_E2_1 | ecosystem: Environmental > Terrestrial > Soil > Palsa > Peat permafrost | place: Sweden...
GACTTAGCCTATGTTTAGAGATTATCTCATGAACAAAATGCTATTACGGAATATCGGCCTGATATACGGTGAAATCAACAATTATTCCAAGCAGCCTGGGCATTTTACTCCGTACTTTCAATTCGAAGTTGGTCCCTATAGGGACGATTTCATTTTGTATTTTCCGAAGCTCCCAAACGCCATTTTATATTACAACAGTATCTTTCTGAAACTTTGGGCATACAAACCGCAGGATTCGGTTAAGTACATAGAGTCTCATTACAATTTATATCCTGACAAGAATGATTTCCTCTTATTCCTCAAGCGCGAGCTGCAGCACCGCACGGCTCAGCTAAGAAAAGGCAGTAATAAAGAATCCATTTCTTCAATCTGCCTGGATTGGGTTAACGAAAAAATAGCAAGACAAAAGGACGAGCAGAAGATTGCAACTTATAACCAATTTATCCGGCAAGACTTCACCGTCATAGTCAAAAACGAGCTACAACAAGTTCTTCCTCCAAATACCTCGCCCGCCCAAATGCCTCTTGATCAGTTGACTGACGCAATTGCCAGGAACCTGGAAGCCAAAGCCTCGGCTATACTCGATAATACTGAAACCAAGATTATGGAGCTGGCGGACAAATATGAGATCGGCGAAATCCAACTGACCAACCAGGAAAGGGCGGAAAAACTGATCGCCCTATTTCTATGCCTAAAAAACCTGACCGGAAAGCCCAATCGCCGAAACAAAACCGGTGAATACCTCTTTTCGGCTATGGACCTAAATGACATAGCTAACATCCTCCGGCTGCACTTTATCCCCTGGAAGGGTCAAAAGCTTGACTCTGTAGCAAAACGGATTTATGCCGTAAATGCGACCTATAAAACGGATGACCCTGACCTCCGAGAACTAAGCAAAGCACTTCAAAAGTACTTTTTTCAATAACTAGCATCAGAATGACGGTTAGACTCCCTAAGTCCAGCACCGCAAGAAACTAATTCGAATATTTGCCCTTTTCCTTTGAAATAGCAACCAACCACTCTCTATACATTTTCTCCGGCATTTCCTTGTAACCCAAGTCTAAAGCATGCACGTATAAATTCTCCATCTCCAAATATATTTTAGTTGCCAAGTCGAAATTCTCGTTCTTATAATTCAGATACATTTTTTTTAAAGTTTCCGCTTTATAAATAATGGCATTGATATTGTTCGGGTGGTATTTCAGGGTCAGGTCGCAGCATTTTATAATAAAACTATCCGTATAAGTTCTATATTTCTTTTCATATCCTTTAGCTAAATCCAAGGCACAATTGGCAACCAATTCCTGATCGCTCAACGTATCCATATAAATTCCACTCCGAACAGCATCCGGGGAAACATAACCGGATGCCATAATCCAACCATCGATAGGGAATTGGCCGCTGGTCAGTTCGGTATTGTACCACCCGGTTTGCTGGCAATGGTTTTTTATATAAATGTGATTGGGTGCAAATGACAGCCAAGCATTTCTTACTCCCATTTCATCAGACAGCATTTTGTATAAATAAGGCAGCGAATGGCAATTCCCTTTGTTTGTCACTAACAGTTTAGTTACAAACATATTTGTCCATTTCTCGTTCCCAAAAAAGTCATCGAAATCATAAGTAAATGGTAAATGATACCTTGTTTTTCCTGAACCAATAATTTTGCATGTGTCTTTAAGCACTTCAAAAATTGCAAGGTTTTTCCTTACCATATCGCTATCAGCCGCTGAATAAGAATTCAATGAGATCGACTTATACTGTTCCTTCACCAAGAATGCCAGGTACTGTATTTTGTCCTGAAAAAGATCATAAGATAACGTATCGTAAAAAAAGGCGTTCTCCACTGCAAATACGGCTTTCTTGAATGACAGTTGATTCGTATGCAACATAGACTCGATCTCAGAAAACGCGGAATCATATGCTCTTTTTCCCGAATCATCGTTTGGGCAGGCTGAAGTTCGGCTCACGAAGCAAGAACATATCAGCACAAAAGATGCAAAAATTCTCAGCAAATACTTTGTCATTAGGCATTATTATATTGAAAACTGATGATTATTCTGGCAGCCGTAATCTGTTTGAATAGTCAAAATCGAAATCCTTCTCGCTCAGCCTAAAAATATACAAATATTGAAATTTAGGCTTTATTTTTGTCTCAAATGACTTATGCCGTTTAATGTCATATATGGTTAATGTTTGAATGGTATTGTAAGCTCCCCCTAAAACTACGCCACCGTCACTTAGAGTTTTCTGGTTTTTAAAATCTCTTTCATTTTGAGAATACGATTTCAAAAAAGAAAGAATCATCGTTGCGATAAAAATATAATGTATCATTTCTCTATTAAGGCTCACTCAAAAAAAATAAAATCATTCAGGAAGGCTCAATCGATTGGAATACTTAAATTGATAGTTATTGCTATCCAGCCTAAACATATACAAATATTGAAACCCGCTCTTTATGATAGTCTGAAAAGACTTTTTTCTTTCAACTTCAAATATTGTTAAGATTTGATCTGAATCCTTTTGTTCAACTAATACATACGTATTACATTGGTCCAATAATGGATCGGCTCTTAATCTTACCTTCATGACTGTATCCTTATTCAATATTACGTGGATACTGTCTTTGTCGAATCCATTTACGAAAAATCCTATAAGAAACTTTTTGGACTCATCCTTGTTTTGAGAGTAGGATGTCGAACATGATATGATAATTAATAATAAGGGGATTACAAGTTTCATAGTTAATTGGGCTTTTGCGGTTGTTGTTGCTGAACGGTTGATTCTATGGTTTGTCTTTGCTGGGGGGTAAGTTCCGTGCCTTGAGGTTTTCCTTGGCTATCAGGATTTAGTAAACTAACAGGATTTGCTGGAGAATTCATAAGGTTATTAAATACTATTTTTGGATTACCCACTGGTAACAACGCCTGATAAAAAGTTGACATGTCGAAAGGCTTTTGCAAGTCGTAAGGCTGCTCTGAATTCGATGGAAATACGTGCATTAATCCAACTGTATGTCCCAGTTCATGGGAGAAGGAACGAGCTATAGAGTTATCATCAACTGCCCTAGTGCCTGCATGAATAATTGCCCCACTGTTAGTTTGAAAGCTAAACTGATTCGCAATGGGAATTTGAACTGTATTGGATTGAGAATTGCCAGGGTCAACGGTATTGCCCGCAAAGATCTTCTTAGACTTGTCAATCGTAGGGTTTAATTTGGGATCTGTTATAAGGGTTTGTGCAACAAAAAATTGTGCATTAAAGGGGCCCTTTTGGTCGGTGAAGATTACATTTGTATGGATAATTGGATCTTCTGAGGTGCCTTTGGCATCTAATTTGGAAAAGACTTGGTCAGCTGTATTTTGGTATGTGGCTAATTGCGACCGGTCTCTGGCTAAACTGAGAATATTTTGATCGTTGCTTAAACTGAGGGTTACTTTATAATCTATTTCATACTTGCCCGTAGCCGAATTAAAAAATTTTCCGCTTGATTGCCATTCCAAACCATCTAAGTCTTTACCATCAATGGGTCGATTGCTTGCATATTGATATGGGGATAATTCCGGAAACTTATGCCCCAATGGATCGACCGAAAGAAACCTGCTTTGATCGATTCCCGAATGATTTCTCCGAGCAGAATTTTCGGCGAAAAGGTTGTCAATTTTTCGCGAATATCGGTTTATCATGACCGAGCCAACCCTTTCAAGAGAATCTTTCTCAAAAGATTCGCTATATTTTCCATCAGATAGAGTAAGCACCTTCCCCCGTTTCCCGATACTTTGAAATGGGTTATTATCTTGAGAAAACCCTAAAATAGGCATTGCAAAGACAATGCAAATCTGGAATAAGGTTCTGGCGCCCATAAATGTTGGTTTTGCTTTTTTAAATATAATTATCCCCTGGAATTGTTACTTAGCCGTGAATGCACCTTTTGCAATTTTTTAACCTCCCGCTCCATCCTTTCCCGCTCATCATCGTTTATTTGTCGTTGCTTTTCATCATTAAGTGATTTTAGCCAGGCCTGATAGACCTCCTTCGGCATTTGTTGATAACCTGTCTGATCTACCTTTTCTTTACTCGCTATGTACTGTTGAAAAGCAGAATTTAATCTGGGAAAGCGCAAATACTCATTCTCTGATGGATTGCCCGCAGCTTTTAGCTCACGTCCAAAAATGATCTGGCTAAGGTTAGCCTGTTCCATCAATGCAGTTATATTGGCAGGATCAATAGTCAGAATTTTTTTGGTTAGCCAGGAAGAAAAGTCGTCATAATGCCCTGTCTTCTCCAAATATGATAGCAATAAATCCCCAAGACACTGGGCATATAATTTTCTGCTCGAAAGGGTATCCAAATATACCTTACTTTTTAGCGCTGCTGCCGTAACGTAATTTGACCCCATTAACCACGATTGTGACACCAGATTTCCATTGGTAGCCTCGAAATTATACCGGTTGCCATTCCGGTCAAAAAACTGGATAAACGAGTGATTGGGTGATAAGGATAAATAGGCTTTCGCATTTAGTTGCTCCGCAAGACATAGATAGAATAACGGCAAGCTATGGCATTGGCCCGTTCCGGTTTGCAGTAATTTTGTTACAAACATTTTGGTCCAATCCTTCTCGCCCAAAAAATCGTTCAGGTCGTACCTGAATTTTCTTTTTACGTACGTCCGCTTCATACTGGAATCATAGAATTCATTGCTGTGGTGGTATAATTCCTGAATAGCGTAGTTAATTGAAAGATTATCCTTTTGGCTGAGACCTTCTTTCTTCAAAATTTGCTTAACCATTTCCGCGCTTTGTTTAAAAGCTGACTCAAATGCCGCGAACGACGGAGGGTTATCATAAAAAGCACTTTCAGACAAATAGACGGCCCTCATAATAGAAAAGCTGTCAGGGTTCAATTGAAGAAATTGATTAACATTATTCTGAAATGCGCTCAGCCTTCTTTCATTGATCTCGGCGGCCTCAGATTCCTTTTCCTCATTCAATACCGCTTTCACATCAGCCATGCTTGCTTGCCTGCTATTCGTAGGACCGGGTACAGTCATCCCAGCTTGCTGCATCATCCTATAATTCTGCTCACGATTTAAGTCTTTTGGCAGCATGGGATTGACCTGAGCCGTCGACGGCGGATATGAAACCGGGGAGATACCTGTATTTAGACTAACGGGGAGAAATGTTTCAAATTTGGGGATGGCAGGCTGGCCATTGGCCAGCAAAACTGAAACAAGCAACGGAACGCAAATAAGCGGTCGCCATTTTCTAGCAGTCTTTTGGGTTTTAAGAATTTGCAACATGAGGAATATAAGGGGTAATGGTCATCTGAAGATATTTAAATATTTCTAAACCAAAAAGGGAATTTTGTGCAGGTCACAGTCAAAAATCAAGCTTTAATCGCGATTTCCACAAGAAGGACGAAGGTCTAAAGCACGGGTCGTCTCGCTTCTTCACCCACATCAATACATATAAATTGATATTCAAAATCACAAACGTACGAAGTTCGAGACGCGTTTTCAGGGGTCGCATGCACTATTGCAAAAAACTTACTCGATGTAAAAAGTTTATATTCAATTGAGTAAACTTCTACCCAATCCCTTCCTGGTCTCTCCTTGCGGTATTTGCCGATTCCACTGACATTTGGTCAAAATTGAATGTATGACCAGTATTTCTCTCCCCCAAGAAGATGATTTCAAACGCTGGGTTCGTGAGGCGCTCCGGGAAGAGCTGAACCAATCTTCCATCCCTGCAGCACGGCAAGCGCCGGAAGAAACCCTTCTCAGCCGCCAGCAGATCGCCGCCGAGCTAGGTATTTCCCTGGTTACTCTGACCGACTGGATGAAAAAGGGTTTACCCTACCTGCGTTTGAATGGCCGGGTTTATTTCAAACGGTCCGAAGTGATCGCTTCCATGAAACACAATGCACTTAAAAAGTTATGAAACAACCATCCCTTTCCTGTCGGCAGGCCCGGCAGATAGACATGGTGGAATACTTGGCGCAGCTTGGTTACCATCCTCAGAAAATACACGGGGCCGATCATTGGTATCTGTCCCCCTTCCGGCAAGAAAAAACCCCTTCCTTTAAGGTGAACCGGCGGCTCAATATCTGGTTCGACCACGGTGAAGGGCGGGGTGGTGATCTAATTGATTTCGGCACCCAATTCCACCAATGCACGATCCCGGAGCTATTAAACCGGCTTTCCCAATACCGGACCGGACCTACTTTTCTTTTTCAAAAGGCTTCGCCTTCCGGGTTTCCTGGTGCGGGTGAAAAGGAGGGGTCTCGCGGGGATAAGATCCTGGTTTTGGAGGCGCGCCCCTTACAATCCCCGCCCCTGATCCAGTATCTCCTAAGTAGAAACATTCCGCCAGATATTGCCGCCAGATCCTGCCAGGAGGTTGATTTTACCCTGTACGGCAAGCAGCAAACCGTCATTGGTTTTGTCAACCGGTCCGGTGGCTATGAGTTGCGGAGCGAACATTTTAAAGGTAGCAGCTCTCCCAAAGACATTTCCTTTTTCGACAACCATACCAGTGAGATTGCGGTATTTGAAGGTTTTTTTAATTACCTGTCTTTCCAAACGATCAACCGGGATATTCAAGCTCCCCTGACCAATTGCCTTGTGCTGAACTCCTTGGCTTTTCTGGAAAAATGCCGCTCCTTGATGGAGCAATACAACCGCATCCACCTGCTTTTAGATCGGGATACTGCCGGCAGCAACGCTACTAAAAAGGCCCTTGGATGGAATCCAGACAAATATATTGATCGGAGCAATTTTTATCACGGCCGAAAAGATCTGAATGAATGGCTTATTCACCCACCCGCGCGACAGCTTGGACAAAACCAAAGCCAGCGGAGAGGCCGATCTATTTAGTTTTCATAACACACATTTTTCCTAACAATATAAATCTAACATCATGGCAGACTTGAAAAAAAGAACCCTGCACCTGAGCAGTGGAAAGCAAATTAACCTCTTCGGAAACAGCCTGGCTATAGGCAAATCGCTGGAGATCGGTGAAGGGGGCGCACCAAACATTTTGTCGATTTTGCAGCAGCAGCCGGAGAATAAAAATTCCGTCAGCTTGTTCAATCCGCATAGATTAACCCCGGACGAATTATACGAACTGGCCGATTTTAACATTCAGCTATGGATGAACTTAAAGGCTGAAGTGCGAACATATGGAGGGGTTGATCCTAGAATTTTCGCCCAGGAAACGGCCAAAACGCCGACGTCAAATGGAGATAAAACCGAGTCTCGCGGCAGAAAAAAATCCACCGAAAAGGTCGATAAGGAATCAGTAAAGGCCACCGATCACTAAGAACAGAATCCGCCTAAAGACCCACATTTAGAGAGGTCCGTAGCAGACCTGACTTTCGGAGTTTTAAGGCGAGCGGTGTTGTTGTCGGACAACAATACCCCGACAACAACGCTCGCCCTATGCTCCCGTTGGTCGCATAGGGAAATACAAATACAAATACAAAACTTCAAGCGCGATGGGACCAGTGAAAGTGAACAGAAAAAAGGCAGGTAGACCGGTTATAACGGTCCGAAAAGAGATCCGCGCCAGCATCCGATTTACCAGACCTGAATATTTTATCGTCAAAGAAAAGGCTGCGCAAGCGGGCCTAAAACCATCGGAATATATACGGGGCATTGCCATTTATGCGGTTGTTCGTCCTCGTCTAACCGAGGAGGAACAGGTTTGGGTGAGGAAACTTATTGGAATGGATAACAACGTCAACCAGATTGCGAAATGCTGTCACCAGGAAGGAATGATCCGGGCAATGATCTTATTTGAAGGTTATCGGGCGGTCCTCGATGAAATCCTAAACAAATTGAAATCATGATCAGTAAACCAGTCCCTGCCAACTCCTTCTACCATACCTGCCGGTATATTTGTCAAAAAAAAGGCGCGGAAATATTGATTGCCGAAGGTGTACGGAGTCACAATTACAAAGTCATGGCTCAGGACTTTTTGAGTCAGCAACAGATGCGACCGACTAAAGAGAAAGCCGTTTTTCATTCCATCTTAAGTTTTCACCCGGATGAAAAGCCTTCCGATAAGGTAATAATGGAAATTGCCCGGAAATATTTGGAGCGGCTGGGCATAGTCAATACCCAATTTGCTGTTACCAAACACACGGATAAAGCCCACCTGCATCTGCATATTGTGGCCAACCTGGTTAACAATGAAGGAAAGGCTATCTCCGATAGCTGGATCGGATTAAGGGGAAAGAAGGTGGCGCAGCAGCTAACGCAGGAATATAATTTAATACCAGCTTTAAGGAAGGATTTAAGCCGAACTCATTTGGAAGCACTTAGCAAATCCGAAGCCATTAAATATAAGATTTACGAGGCGATAGCCAAAAATCTTCCGAATTGCGCTAACATGGAAGAGTTGGAAGAGCGTCTTTTGAAATTAGGCATCGGCATACAATATAAATATAAGGGACAGACACAAGAAAAGCAGGGGATCAGTTTCAAGATGGGGAATGTATGTTTCAAAGGCAGCCAGATTGACCGGAAATACTCTCTGGCGGGGTTGCAGAAGGCTTTTGCCCAACAGATCAAACCGGAACTGATGCCAAGCCAAAATGAATCCCCGGACAGATTTCCATTATCGCCCCGCCAAAAGAAGATTCTTATACAACATGCTGCCCCAGCACCTACGTCCGGATCAGACAGCAGCCCTGTCCCACATCTGGGCCAAGGAAGGGCCAATATCCTAAAGACCCTACTCGATCCCATAGGGGACGGAAGCGGCCCCGCACCTTATGAGCTGACCGAGGAAGCGAAGAGAAAGAAGAAGAAAAAGAAGGGTCAACGGCCACATTAAAAAGCACATTTTAAAAAATATTTATGGACCAGGAAAAGCAAAAACAAAGTGATATATTTAGTGACACCGTCGCAAAAGCGGTAGAGAAACAGCAGGAAAGAACGCAGGATCACAATAAAAGAATTGGAATTGTCGAACAGGAAATACAGAAACTTTCCGGCCTGCCCAAAGATATCGCAGAGATAAAAGACTCACTGAACGTAGTTAAAAGGAACAGTGTAACTGCTCTATTGCCAAATGAAAAATCGGAGAAACTTGCAGAAAACCTATCTGTGGCAATTCCCTTGATTAGGCAACTGATCGGGAATAAAATACAGCATCATCATCATGTGCCTAAGCTTGTTTGGGTCGCCGCCGTATTATTTCTCCTTTTATCTTTTATTTGTGCCGGTTGGTACGTGACAGCCAGTAGGGAAGATCAACACCTCGCAGGCGATATTAAATACCGGGAATTAAAGCTAATAGCGGATACGACCTTCCTGCGATCTCTATGGAAACTTGATAGCGTCTATTCGGCCAATCCGGATAGCGTGCGCAATAGTGTGGAAGTACAGGAGACTCTTCGACAGCATCGACTGGAATTGATAGATCAGTTACACACGGTCGAAAAGCAAATAGGCCCTCCAACTGACAGGGCGGGTGAAAAGAAAAACACCGGCCATTGACAATATGATGCCCCCTGATATCAGGACAGGTAAAGCCGGTAGTCGTTGCCAATAGACCAAGATCTGGAGTGTTGGAAGACGACACATCCTTTAAGGTTAAGTGGTAAATAAAGTCTTAAATTTGAGAAGCCGCCCTTTTAGTAGCAGGAGCGGCTTTATTTATAAACCCTAAAAAAGAAAAGATGAGAATACAATTGAGCCTACAGCACAGGCAATTTCCGGAACAGCCCAAAGATCGAAACCATCATATTATTCAGCTAATCCCTGAAAACGCAAAAGAAATAGTAATATCTAATTTTGATAACAAAGATTGCTGCCGCCTTACGGCTCATATCTTCGGTGAGAGCGGTAAAGATTGTCAAGCGCAGTCTAATATCAGAAAGGACATAAGGATAAGACTATCGGACAAGGCTAGGTATCGGTTGGCAATTGAACTACTGCCAGACGGTATAAAAGATGAGGTAATCGACTTAGACGTAGATTTCGAATAAATAAATAAATAAAAAGGGAAAATCCGGCGCTGATGCACCGGACTTTCGCTCGTACTAATCATTGACCTTAACCAACCCAATACCTACTGTTCTGTAGGTCGTTTATGCTCTTGAACCGCCTTGAGCGGCGTACTATTGTTTCTTTTTCTTATTGTTTTTTGACGCGGGTTTCTTTTTCGCCTCCTTACGCTTCTTTATGGTTTTCTGCCAATCATATCCCATATCGATGACGGCAGAATATCGCTCGTACAGGGTGAGAATATCCTTTTGTTCCAACTGATACTCATATTTTGTTTTGTTAGCCGTCACCACCTCCATTAGGAGCCATACTATAGATTTAGCCGATTCGCGAGTTATTCCACTGAAAAAGTCGATGCAAAAATCGAAAGGTTGAAGAATATCTCGTTTCTTGACATTCTTTTTATAATAGCTGGAGATATATTGTTGAAGGCAATCATCCATATTTTCCTCGTTTGCCATAGCATTAGCAGCCCAATAGACGGCATTTAGGAGCCCAATAAATTCAGTTTCGACATGCTTAATGACTTTGCGCTCAAGTTGGCGGGAAGCTCCCACTTCGGCTATTCCAATCTCACACCATTTCGAGAAATTTACTCTCATGTAGATTAGCGTGACATCTTTGAAAATGATCATGGGGCCGATGTCGGGGCCGTCAACGGGAAAGTTGACAGGCGCAAAAGTTTCAGTAATCATATAGTTACAATATTTTAGTTGATTTTAATAGTATACCGTCGGTCATTTATCGTAAATACAAACCTTGATATAGATGTGACCCCGGATATCAGGATTCCTTATGTATATCACGTAGTCTTCATACAAAATCTTTGATTTTTTATTACTTTTACCGGTTCCAGACTTTTTCGCCTTAGGGACATTCTTACCACCTGAAACAGATTCGTCGTACACTTTTCTTTTTTGGGGATTGCTCAGGATTTCATTCGCTTCATTTATTGCCTGAAATTTTTTCTTTGCGTTTACGTCAAGGGGATTAAGATCTGGATGATACCGTCGGGCAAGTTTTCGATAAGCCGCTTTAATCTCATCAGGGGTCGCATCGTTGGAGACGTCTAATACCTTATAATAGTTTTTATTCATTATTAATAAATTACTTTGTATCAAGAATGTTGTGGCATTTTGTTAGGCTGGGATTCAATCTCAGGTACGCAGATTTTTCCCGGAAGTATTCTCAGAAAAGCTTTCGAAGAATTTTAATAAGCGTTCTTTATTTTCCAACATAACTATATGTAAATTTTCCGGTCTCATGCGCTGAATAAATCTGGTAAACAGCTTCCGTCAATCTTATCAGTTGCAAGACATGCCAGAATGCCGAAGATTTTTCGCTATTATCATCATTCATCCATTCTTCAGATTGCAACGAAATTCTAAACATTTCAAATAATTCTTCCCTCCAATTGTATTGATAGGATAGGTTACAAAATTCATTTATTACTCTAAACGGATCTTCTCGGTCCGCTTCATCCAGAAAGCAGCAGTGATTCTTCCAGCTATGAATTTTTTGATCTATCATAATATTAATAGTTTATTGTTATCATAATAACACCTTTCGGTGCTTCAAGTGCGTGAGCCTTTCGCAGGATATATATTAATGGTCTTGAACATCGGATTTGCTTCGATGTTCATCGTTTCCGCTTTTGTAGGTTTGTCGAAAGTACAAATCTGCATATTTCCGCTGCATAATGATCGAATCAGTGACGCTTTAGTTTCTTCGCTTTGCAATTCTCGGATTGGATATTTTTCCAACACTTTTTCCAGATCATACCCGTAGCTCGACCGGTATTGATGAACCTTATAATTCCCTTCACCATCCTTTTTGCTGAAATTAATTTTAATCCAGGCGTTATACTGCTGACTGTCCAATGAAACAATATTCTTGTTGACTGAACGGCCTTGCAGGAGATTATAGGCTTCCCTTAGCGTCACGCCAGTACCATTATTAATATAAAATGTTTGCGACCTATTCTTGGCAGGATCATCCGAAAAACACAAAACAGTCTCATATTTTACGAGAATCGGATGACCGGATGAACTTGCTTTGCAAAAGTGCAGCTCGGCTAATAATTTGGTATATTCATCATAGAACGCTTTGGTATATAATATAAATTGACGCTTACCGCTTTTGAGTTCTGTTTCAAGCTGGAATTGCAATAGTGTGTTATCGTCAAAGCCGAGATCCTTTAAGGATTGGCCAATTGTTGTTTGATTATTTTCGGCCATAAAATTTCATTGACAGGTGATAATAAAGAGGCTGCGTGCAACCGGTCAGGAAGAACTTTATGACAAAGGCTTTGGAACACTACTCCGCATCGATATGGCTTTGGAAAATTCAATTGTAATGTTCGTTCCAAACAGTCTGCTTTGGCTATTCCAAAGTGTTCGAATACTATAAATACTTATATAAGGAATGGGTTTCCTTTTCAAAAGCAAAGAGACAGTTATATTATTGCCGATCGTTTCGGAGAAAACACCTCTTTCCTCGAAATCGATAAGGAATAGAGAACAGATCTTATCGAGATATTTCTCTAGTGCAGCCTGATACAGCTGGAAGTTCTCTTGCTCTTCCCCTCCTAGACGGATGGTCCTATCCGGGTAACGCTCGGCGTAGATTTCAATGATTTGAACTAATGTCGCCAATTCCTTATTAATGCTTTCTTTATCTTGTCTATTTGCAGGATTGCTGTCCCTCTGGTAAAGAAAATACCGAACATCCAAATTATAAATGTGTCCTCCTGGTTGGCAGATGAACCGGACTTGTCTGGCGACGGGATTCTGCGAATGTGTGGTGATAAATTGAAAAAGGCTGAAATCACGCAATGCCTGTAAATGATTAGTTGGCCGGGCATGTTGCCCGGGGTGGTTTTTAGAGTGTATCATATAGTGATGTTTTCGGCTGTCCTACATTTAATATCCAAAAATGTAAGTCCGATGTAAGAGGGGGAGTGCGCACCAGGGAGGAACAAAACATAAAGGGCGGGCCCCGTCTTATCGCGTAGAGGCACCGCGAAGAGCCCGAAGCCGATAAGCTGATAGAGGCCCACCCTATACGTTATAGAATGGGCTGTCACTATCATCTTGGCCTCTTGAAAATTCGCGGTTTTCTACGCCAGACTTATAGTGCGTCCTAATTTTTACAATAGAAGGACTGCAAGGATAATTTAATTTTTTATAACAGTACAAAAATAAGGGAATTTTTGATTTGACATACAATTGTATGTCAAATTATTTTTGGAAATACATCAGCTTTCATGTTCTATGAGTGGACAAACAAAAGCTGAAAAACAGGCTATAAAGCTTCGCTATGCGACGGCATTATATAAAGCATTCAAAAAAAGCTCATTTAAAAGCTTTAGGCAGATGGCTGAATCCGGCGACATGGAACCATCCCACATCCAAAAAATATCCGTTGGTAAAGTCAACGTGACTCTAACTGTAAATGTTGCTATTGCAAATGCCCTGGGCATCACTTATTCGGAATTGGCGGAATATTATGATGGGGTGACGGAAAAAGACACCAAAGAATTCCTTGAATATTTAGCGAAACAGAAATCGATCCGGGGAAACAAAAAACCCTAAATGGACGTTATCAAGGACCATATAATTTTTTTGAAAGAGCATAGCTATTTTTGCTTATCTCAGCTTCAGGGAGGGCAAGATTGCTTTATAAGATTTATTTACTGCTGCATCGAAAAAATATATACTTGTACTCTTTCTATAGAACAGCTATACGATTTAATGGGTAAAAAAGAAGATTTTGAATTTTCTATCGGCCTTGTTTTACGTTCGCTCTTAATGGACTGCATCCTTGTTCAATATTTACGATTTATATCCATGCAAACCGGAGATAAGGGAGAAGAAATTGTCAAGGTAGAGATGGATAAAATTACGCTTATGTATATAGCGGATGGTGCAGCATTTTTGATAAATGATTTTTACGACGATGATGCCCTTACAGAAGCTCAAAAAAAACAAATGGGAGATAAACTAGCTTCCGTTTTTCCGGGTGTCTTCGATGTTGATAAAAATGGTCGCCAGAAAATCAAGAATGATTATAAGCTAAAACTAAAAGATATATACAAAAAAAGTAAACATCCGGATTTAATGACAAGAAAGACTATCTATAATTTATATAGCTACTACTCTAAGTACGACCATGTATCTCATTTTTCTTCTGCTCTTGGACGAATCCCCTTTGAAGAAAGGAAAAAAAGGATTGATTCATCAGTTGCCATGATCTTGCAGAACTTCCGTGATTTACTTTTTTTAAGTTTCTTCGATAAGACTATCTCCACTTATTTCTTACCGACGTTAACAAATATCGATAATCATATTAAAGAAAGCTATCCTGAATTTCAGGTTAAGCAATAAAAACCAGAACTGTTCACAGCGGATTTCAATATCCAAGACCCTTGAGAAGGGCATCCAGATGCATACTAGGGGTTGTTTGTATGCCTGTTGCTTTATCACGAAGAAAGAACCTCCTCGGCATACTGGTCACGCTGACAATACGCTGTCTATTAATAGCCTACGGGATATTTTGCGTAATTTACCTGTGTACTTGCGCCTTTTACTTGCCGCATTGCAGATTTAACCTATCTTTACTAAAATATTGGCAATGCCCCGCGTGGACAAAATAAAAGTTGGCTTGATTGATGATCACGATTTGCTACGCTCGGGATTAACAAAATTATTCTCGGGGAGCAAGGACTATATTGTTACTCTCGAAGCGGCAAACGGCAGTGACTTGATAGATAAACTCCGCAATACTGCAAAAAAGGATTTGCCCGGTTTAGTATTTCTTGATATTAGAATGCCAAAAATGGATGGTTTTGATACTTTAGTTTGGTTAAAGGAAAATTATCCATCAATCAAGGTGATCATTTTAACGATGTACGATGCAGATTTAACCGTGGTGAAAATGGTCAGGATTGGAGCTGATGGGTATTTATTGAAAAATGTTTCACCAGAAGAATTATTCACTGCTGCAAATACGGTGATGAAAGACGGCAGTTATTATCCAGATTGGGTAACTAAAAAGATAATTGATTCAATAAGAAACACTAGTTCGACAAAAGGAAGCTCAAATGATGAAGCCAAAATTCTCTTCTCGGAAAGAGAATTGGAAATTATAAAATTGGTTTGTTCTGAATTGACGATAAAAGAAATTGCTAACAAATTATATTTAAGCGAGAGAACAATAGACGGATACATTCAATCCCTTTTGCAAAAATTGAAAGTCAATTCAAGAGTTGGATTGGTTATATACGCTTTAAAAAATAATATTGTTGATTTCAGTATGCTATGAACTAATTACGAATGGTTATGACAGCTATAAAAAATATTTTATATGGCAACAAATGCTCCGACAAAGAAGGACGAAAATTTGTCAATAAGTTTGTTTGGAATTAAACTATCTTCCTCGAACCCAGGAATGAGCTCTGTCATTATCATTATTCTAGTGCTATCATTTTTCAGTGCATTGGCGGTGTTATTGAAACTATATATTTTGCCTCTAATTGTAGCTTCACAAGGAAAAACTGCAATGACAAATTTAGGGACAAAGGTCATTGGTTGGGCAACGACAAAGTTCAAACACTAAATAAGAGTAGCAGCGTGATGATTTATTAAAAGTTCGTCTATGAAAGATAATCTGGAAATTGTACTTAAACTATTTGCCATAATAGGCAGCCTGTATGGTGCTTATCTTGTTATAAAGAATAAGTGGAGAAACTATGTAAACAAAAGAAATTATTTTTACGGTGGGAATTGGAATAATCAGGGCCAAATCAAAAACGTCCCTTCACATTATGTGGATATAGATGCCAGAGCCAGCACCAATAAGTTTAATGGGAATTTTAATGTTCGCAAAGGAAATGATGAAAACACTTGGGAAATGTTCAAAGTGAGCGGCAAGAGGTATTTAGGAAAACTAAAATGTATAATATTGAAGGTCATTAATGGAGAAGAGAAAGTAGTAGCAACTGGAGTTCTTACAAAAAAGGGAGCAATTTTGAAGTGGACGTTGATTAAAAGTGACTCGGATCAATTTCCAAAAGAAACATTACTGCGAAAGGGGTTGCCAAAAATTACATAATTTCAGTACACATTTATACGCCTATTAAATAAATAAACTTTTACAAAAAAAATTGACTAAAAACATATTTTACTCTTGGCAATCTGACTTGCCCAATAATCTCAATAGAGGCTTCATTGAAAGTTGCATACAAGCAGCAATTCAGCAGCTAAGTACAGAAAATATTCATTTAGAAATTGCCATTGACAGAGATACAATGGGTGTGCCAGGAACGCCCGACATAACAAAAGAAATATTCGACAAAATATCAGATAGTCACATCTTCATAGCAGACATTTCATTTATCGATAACAATAGCGAAAAAAGAAGGTTTTGTAATCCAAATGTCTTGATTGAACTTGGCTATGCCGCCAACGTACTTGGATGGGATAATATTATTTGTGTATTTAATTCACAATTTGGCAACGTTGAAGAATTGCCGTTTGATTTAAGACACCGCAGGCCAGTACAATACAAAATCACAAACACAGGAGATAAAACTAAAGATAGAGAGTTATTAAAAAAGCTGTTAGTTGCCGCCATTTCATCTATTCTTAATAAGCAGACAAAAAGAGACGAAATCATTGAATATATTAAAATCCAACTTGATAATGAGATTTTGTCAATATGCAATCATGTAAAAAAACTGCTTTATGGCTATGATAAATATTTTGAACTGAGTTATTTCAATAAAATTCTTGATTTGACAGAGCCGGAGATAAAAAAAGTATTATTTGATAACGAATTTTTGGGATTTCAAATTATAAAAGACTGGGAAGGATATATTGTGAAGCTTAAAAAAATAGTGGAGAACCCAACATTTACAAGATACATTAATGAGGAAAAGTTAGCGCCTGTGTTACAGTTGATAAAGACTTTAATGTTGATTGAGCTTAGTTTTAAACAAAATTTCTTTTTTACCCAACTAAATAAAACTGAAAACGCCTTTGCAGTAATAGATGGACAAGGTATTAATAAGTCAAACCCGGAAAACAGCTATATTCTTGCAAAATACACTGACATTAAAGCAGAACAACGAGTTGCCGATTTCGGAATTATTTACAAATACAATATTGAGAAAGCTTTACAATATTTTAAAATAAAAACAGATGCCGCGTCAATCCTAAGTGTGACATTCTCGACACTAATAATGAATATTAATACGCTTATGAATAATTGGGGCAATACAATAATTATTGACCCTGCTTTGTTTAGATCTTATTAAAACTGAATCTAACAGTGTAATAGCTGCTTATTGAATCAAAAACAGGAATATTTGACCCGATAAAACACAAATTTTCAAATTATGCTTATATGGGCGGCATCTACTATAATTATTGGTTTCGTCGTATGTTACCTAATGGTGATACTGACCTGTGATTCAATCAAATCTTTTTTCCCTAAGACTTTATATCTTGACATTGGAGAAAAGATAAACGAAGGGAAGTCTTATACTGATATTAATCGGCTTAATTACAGTTTTCTTGTTCCGAAATTCAGCAAGATAAGATTTTTTGTAAATACGAAAGGATGGGTCTATGTGTTTTTTAATTCTGGTTTCGGTTTCATGTTTTATTATATACTTGGCTCCATTTGCGGATGGATAGTCGGACTATTTTCGGACGATAAAATGACAATATTTACAGACTATAGAAATTGGACTACTGTAATCTTATACATGTTTATTTCTATTTTAGTCCCATGTGCATTAATTGAAGCACATTTTATTGAGATAAAAAATATTGTAAAAAATAACGGATTACAGAAAGCTCCCAATAGACCAAGATTTGGGGCGTTTGATGACGACAAACCCTCTAAGGTTCAATGGTAGATAAAGTCTTAAATTTGAAAAACCGCACCGTTGCGAGCAAGGGCGGCTTTATTTATAACCAATAAAATAAAAGGAGTAAAAATAAAATGGCATATTTATTAGTAGATAAACTCGACCCTAACGGGCTTATCGGCTTTACTTACGGCATTGATAAGTTTATGCATAATTTGCAAATAATCGGCATCGATTATTACAATTCTTTCATGAAGGCACTTGAAGAAATAGACGATGAGGGGTTGGTGGAAATATGCGCATGCGGCAGATACCTGAATATAATTCAACTTTCAAAAGATAAGACCAAAGGAGCTATGGTTTTTATAGACGTGCAAAACGACTATAACAAAGCATTAGATGCTGCCAATTTGGTTAAAAAATCAACTAAAAGTGGTGATTACGTAAAGGTATTTATGGAAGAATTTGGCAAGATGAGCCCTTATTATCAAATCAACTACAATGCAGTAGAATTGATTACCGGGGAAACAGCCCTGAATTGACCAAACTCTCATATAACTCCGACAAATCTCCAATGACTACAGAAAACAGATTTTCGAATTATGTCCAGATGAAAAGCGCCCAATTAATGCAAACAAGAAAGCTGTCCGAAATGTGTCCGAACAGCTTCTAAATAATTGAAAATCAAGCTAAAAAGTCGGGAAGACAGGATTCGAACCTGCGACCCCCTGGTCCC
>Ga0302303_10001081_pt1 | contig 18589 bp, 13 predicted proteins | sample III_Palsa_E2_1_FD_194542 | JGI IMG/M metagenome (GOLD analysis project Ga0302303, IMG submission 194542) | Peat permafrost microbial communities from Stordalen Mire near Abisko, Sweden - III_Palsa_E2_1 | ecosystem: Environmental > Terrestrial > Soil > Palsa > Peat permafrost | place: Sweden...
TGAAATACAGACAATTTGGAACGACGGATTTAACGGCATCGGTCCTCGGATTCGGTGTATGGACGGTCAGCACGACGATGTGGGGAGTGACCGACGAGCAGATCAGGCTTCGGCTTTTGCATCGGGCTTATGAGTTAGGGGTTACGTTTTACGATACCGCGGATGTCTATGGAGACGGACTCGGCGAGACGATCCTCAAACAGGCCCTGGGCAGCCATCGCGACAAGCTCACCATCGCCACTAAATTCGGCTACGATTTTTACACGGCCCCAGGCGAACAGGCAGGGCAGCGCGAACGCGCCCATGATTGGTCACCAGCCTACGTCCGCAAGGCCTGCGAGGCCAGCCTGCAGCGGCTCGGCACGGACTATATCGACCTCTATCAACTGCACAACTGTCGAGTTGAGGCCATCCGAAACGACGATCTCTTCGCGACTCTCGATTCTCTTCGCGACGAGGGAAAGATTCGGCACTATGGAGTCGCGCTTGGACCCGCCATCGATATCCGGCAGTCCGAAGAAGGGGTGACAGCTTTTCGGGAGCGCAACGTAACTAGCGTCCAGATCATCTACAACCTTCTGGAACAGATGCTTGGAGCGGATATCTTCTCAGCCGCAGCAGACACGGGCGGTGGCGTGATGGTTCACGTTCCGCACGCTTCGGGTCTGCTTGAAGGTTCCTACACCAACGAAACGGAATTCGCACCGGGCGACCACAGAAACTTCCGCGTAAACAGCAGCGAAAAACGCAAACTATGGCTGGAAGATGGTCTGAAGAAGGTGGAGAAGCTAGAATTCCTGATTAAAAATACGGGAAGAACGCTCGGCCAGGCGGCATTGCAGTTCATATGGTCGGAACCCACCATGGCCAGCGCCTTGCCTAATATCTACGATGAAAAGCAGTTGGAAGAGTTTGTGGCGGCGGCGGATGTTCCGGAACTGACTGTGTCGGAGTTGAGTTCGCTCAAGGAATTGTATCAGGATAATTTTGGGCTGGAGAGATAGATAGATGGGGAGGTTTGGTTGGGATAGATCTAAGAGTTAAAATCCCACCTACCTCTGCACCCTACCCGACCCATCCCCCTTAACCAAACTCTCCACTTCCCCCACCGACACCAAATTAAAGTCCCCGCTAATCGAGTGCTTCAGACACGACGCCGCCACTGCAAACTCCAGGGCATCCTGCCCGGATCTCCCAGTCGCCAGCCCGTAAATCAACCCGCCCGCAAACGAATCTCCACCTCCGACACGGTCTACTATGTTGACGTCGTAGATCTGTGATTTCAACGCCTTGCCTTCATGCAGCAGCATAGCCGACCATCCGTTGTTATCGGCGGAACGACTCTCTCTTAAGGTAACCGCAACGGTCGAAAAGTTAAATTTCTCGGCCATCGTCCGCGCAACCTGTTCGTACCCTTCGGCATCCACCTGGCCGGATGTGATATCGGCATTGTTGGACTTTATCCCGAAGACCTTCTCGGAATCCTCTTCGTTGCCTATCGCTACATCCACCCACTGCATAAGTTCGGTCATGGTGGCCTGCGCTTCCGCCGGTGTCCAGAGCTTCTTTCTATAGTTAAGATCGCAGGAGACGGTCAAACCTGCGGCTTTAGCCGCTATGCAGGCTTCTTTCGTTGCTGCAGCAACGTCGGGTCCCAGCGCGGGCGTGATCCCAGTAAAGTGAAACCAGTCTGCCCCCTCGAAGATTTCGGCCCAATCGAACTGCCCGGGCTTAACCTGCGAAACGGCCGATCCTGCCCTATCGTAGACCACGACCGAGGCCCGCTGACTGGCCCCTGTCTCCAGGAAATAGATCCCAATTCGTTCTCCGCCGCGCGCAATCTGAGATGTATCCACCCCCAGACCGCGCAGCACCTGGATGGCCCCATCGCCAAACGGGTTCTTCGGTAAACGAGATACAAACGCCGCATCGAGCCCAAAGTTCGCCAGAGACACCGCAACGTTGGCTTCTCCGCCGCCATAGGTGAGTTCCAGTTCTTTTGCCTGTCCAAACCTCAAACGTCCAGGCGTCGCCAGCCGCATCATGATCTCGCCAAAGGTGACTACTTTCATCGTATCTCTTAATTTCCTCGCGCGGCATGGATGGCCGCAATAAACTGTTTGGCCTTATGGGTAATCGAGCCGTAATCTCCAGTCTTAGCGCCGCCGGTCAGGGTGCTTCCGGCGCCCACCGCGACGGCGCCCGCCTTTATCCATTCGGTAACATTACTGACATCGACTCCGCCCGTAGGCATAAGCGGCGCCTGAGGGATGGGCCCCTTAATCGCCTTGAGAAATCCAGGACCGAACGCTTCGCCTGGAAAGATCTTAATGATATCCGCGCCGGCTTCCATCGCTTCAATGACATCTCGAATAGTCATGGCGCCCGGCATAATCGGAACCTGGTATCGATTGCAAAGCCGGACAGTATCCACATTCAGTGAAGGGGAAACAACATAAGTCGCTCCCGACAGGATCGCGATGCGAGCCGTCTCCGGGTCCAAGACAGTTCCTGCCCCCAGAATCAATTGCTCGTGCGAATAGCGCCCGGCAAGCGCCTCTATTACTTTATGGGCTCCGGGAACCGTAAAGGTGACTTCAATCGCCGGGCATCCGCCGGCAATGACGGCATCCGCAATGCGCATCGCCTGATCCGCCGATTCAGCCCGGACGACCGCGACCAGGCCAACACTCGTTATCCGATGCAGAATATCGAGCTTGGGCAGCAATTTGTTACTCATTATATGTTCCCGTGTACCGGATTAAAGCGTGCGCAGGTGGAACCCGCCATCCACATTAAACACTTCCCCCGTGGAATAGGGAAAGTCTCCGCGAGCGATGGATGCGACGGCGCGCCCAATATCGGACGGTTCTCCCCACCGCTTAATGGGCCACGCACCCTCGGCAATCAACTTATCGTACTTCTCTTTAACAGCTCCGGTCATGTCCGTCGCAATCACCCCTGGCCTGATCTCATAGACGCTGATGCCAAACTCAGCCAGACGCGCCGCGTACAGCGAGGTCATCATGGCGAGGCCGGCCTTAGCGATGCAATAATCGCCTCGATTGACCGACGCAGTATAGGCCGATATGGAAGTCACCGTAACGATACGCGGAGCCCCAAACGCAGATCCCTGTTCGTCCTTAATCTGCTCGATCATTTTGTTTGCGACAAGCTGGGTAAGAAAATAAGGACCCTTCAAGTTGATATTAATCAATCTGTCGAAGGATTCTTCGCCCGCCTCCAGAAGGTCGGCGCGAATATTAGGAGCAACGCCCGCGTTATTGACCAGAAAATCGATGCGGCCATACGTCTCAACGACGTTAGAGACCAGACGAGCTCGATCTTCCCCGACGGAGATATCGGCCCGCACGACGATGCCATCACCACCCGCTTCGCGGACGAGCTGCAGGCATTCGTTCGCGGCGCTGTCGTTCCCCGCGTAGTTAATCGCAACGGCATGCCCGAGCTTTGCCAGCTCGACGGCAATACCGCGTCCAATCCCACGCCCAGCTCCGGTCACGAGACTAATCGGACGCCCTGTTTGTTCGATGCTCAAGATGAAACCTCAGTCGGCGCGGCCATGTCCTCTTCGGTGGGCCCGTCAGCCCACTGCTTCGCCCAGGATGGCAAGGAATCCTCCGGATAAGGCGTTACTACTGTGGGTATCGGCTTTCGGTCCAGAGTTTTAAGGGCTTTAGTCACCGCTTCGACAAAGAAGTACTCGCCAAACAGGACAGCTTCATGGACACCCAGGTCTTTATGGATGTGATAGACACCCCCGTTCAGAATGCCCTCAAATCCAGGAGTTTTATCCCCCAGATATTTATCTGTCAGGCTGACCAGAGAGGTAAGAGCAAAGTCGCGATAAGCGTGAGCCTTTGCGCTGTCCGGCACGGCATCGGCAAGATCAAGCAGTCCGGAGGCGGCAATTGCAGCGGCCGACGTGTCTACCTGAGACCTTGCAAGCGGCCCCATCTCAGGCGCGTCGTAGTCCCACGGCGTCACGCCATTTTCGGGGGTGGTCGCCAGATAGTAATCGGCGTTCAAGCAGGCCGTTTCCAGATACTCGGCCTGATGCACCTGTCCATAGGAGCGCGTAAACCCGTAGAGCGACCACGCCAGTCCCCGGCTCCAGCAGGAATCGCCGCGATAGCCCTGGTGTGTTGTCTGGCGCAAGCATTCGCCAGTCTGCGTGTCAAACAGGGCCTCGTGCGATGTCGATCCGTCACCACGCACAAGTGTCCGGCGAGTCGTCTCGCAATGCCGGTTCGCGATGTCCAACAAATGTTGGTCCCCGGTCTCGAGACCCGCACGGAAGATCGTGCCGACATTCATCATAATGTCGATAAAGAGGGACGCCGGCTCAACAAAAGATCGCAGGTACTGCCCCTTCTCCATAAACCGCATGGCCATCGTTTTGCCGGCCTGGTTCAAGACAGAATTGATGCGATCCTCCGGCCCGCCAAGGCGAAGCCAGTGCAAGTAGGTGGAGAAAAAGAGAAAACCAAGGTCGTGGACGGCGCGGTCGTACTGCCTCTCTTCAAGCGGGGTCGAAAAAGCAATCGCCTTGCCCAGCCAGTCGTCGCTTCCGGTGGCCTCGGCAAAAAGGAACATCATGCCGGGATAGAAGCCGTCGCACCAATGCGTCCAGCGCTTCTGGTCGAGGCCAAACTTGCCTCCCACCGTATACATAGGATAATAATCCGAAGGGTATTTGGCTAAAAGCGCGCTGACCTGGCTTTGAGAAAAGTCAAGCGCAAATTGCAGAGTGGAGCGCGCCTCCCGCTGCAGCGAGGGTACTGGCATACTTTTGTCCTTACTATAGCATTGTCAAAACCATTGTACCACATGATTAGTAAACATTTAAAGACAAATTCACGCACCCATGCCTGGACTTTAAGCATCTCTGAAGAAATGGCGTACTGGAGCGGTTCACCCCGGTTCCATCGGTCGAACGTCCAGACAGTGCTCTTCGGTTTGGTTCCAGCCTGCGGTATCCTTATTGCAATGTGATAGGACCAATACGAGTATAGGAAGTGAATCATGCTAAGCGCGACAGCTATAGCCCAAAGACTGGTCGCCATTCCTTCGGTAAACCCGATGGGAAGGAAAGTCTCAGGAGACATCTATTCAGAACGCCAGATGGCGTCCTTTATCCAGAGCTATCTCAAAAAGTACGGGATAGACAGTGAGATTTTCGGCACTGATCCTATCCATCCTAATCTGGTGGCTTTCATCGACGCAGGCTGTGACGAAACTATTATGCTGGAAGCACATATGGATACAGTGCCGCATGATAGCATGACGATCGAGCCCTTCGAGCCTGCTATTAAAGATGGTCAGCTCTATGGCCGTGGATCTTGTGATACTAAGGCTTCTTTGGCAAGCTACCTGCACGCCGTTGCTGCCGTTGTAACCTCAGATCGACGACTCACGCGAAACGTTATCCTTGCCGCTGTCCACGATGAGGAATATTCTTTTGCTGGGTCCCGTGAACTGGCCCTGAGAAAACTGCCTGCAACTTTTGCTGTCGTCGGTGAGCCAACCTCCCTGGACATTGTCTACGCGCACAAAGGGTATTGCCGCTTCTTCATAACGACTAAGGGAAAGACCGCGCATGCATCTACTCCGTGGCTTGGCAGCAACGCGATTTATGCGATGTCGGATGTGCTCGCACGTATTAGATCGTACGGCGACACACTGGCGGAAAATCCGGACCCGCTGCTAGGGCCTGGAACGGTAAATGTGGGGCGAATACTTGGAGGTGAAGCCGTCAACATAGTGGCTGGACACTGCGTCATTGAAATCGACAGGAGACTGCTTCCCGGCCAAACCTATCCGCAGGTTCGCGCCGAACTGGAAAAGCTGTTCGAGGGAATCGATGCAAACGTAACTATTGAAGACGCCTACATGGAAGCGCCTGCGATAAGCAGCGACATAAACGGTACAGCCTGCCAGGCGCTATTCCACGCCTGCCAGGACAGCGGCAGAACGCCCTCATTCAAAACCGCGCACTATGCAACCGATGCTTCCATTCTTACTGGGGCCGGCATTCCGTCTGTAGTTTTCGGTCCGGGAGATGTCGCGATGGCGCACACGGAAGACGAACACATCTGCGTCGAAGAAATCGAACAAGCCGCAGTCATCATTCTAAACCTTATCTCCGAACCCTAATCTCTCCCTGGGCGAAGGATTGTGGCGTAAAGGATTCGGCAAGACCTACCGCAATGGTTACGGTAGGTCTTGCTGTAATGCTATTAGTACGATCCGGCGACAGTGGAAATTTTCGGTCCCTTAATCTTCCGCATGCCGTCGGAATCGTTGTTGCTTAGTGATGTTACATTGTCTCCAACGTTCACCAACATGGGGTCGTAGGACCACGGATTGTTTACCGTGTTGCCAGTCAGGGTGACATTCGTGCAGTTCGCCACGGTGACCACCGACTGCTTTTGCATCCCACGATCCAAGGTCTGAACTCCGGTGAAGATATTGTCGGCCAATTGCACACCGCTCAGTCCTTGCAGAATCACTTCATTTCCATTATTGGAAAGGAACGCGTTGTCGCTGATTACAACATTGCGGTTGCTCAGAGACCTATCGCCGAGAACTACAATGGCAACTTCCCGATTGCTTCGGATAGTATTGCCCTGAATGGTAATATTTTCCACATACAGAGAAGACTCATTCTCTGGGCCAAGACTGATAGCCTGCCGGCAGTTCTCAATGGTATTTTTGATGATATAACCATTGTTGCGGTCGGCGCGAATACCTCGTTCCGCAGTCCCAGCAATATGACAGTTAACAATTCTGTAACCCAACCGGCTGCCATTATCACTCGGCACACTCTGTGTTCCAGCAATCGGCTGCGGATCGCCATTTATGTTGATGCAGTCGCCAAGCGCAACGCCATCGAAATTACAGTCTTGAATGTCCGGACCTGGATACGCCCCCGTCATGTCCATGCCGTTCCCTGTGCTATTCACCACAGGATCCTGCAACGCACCTTCAGGGCGAGCTCCCGGCGCCCATTCCAGATGCAGATAGTGGTTGCCCCCGCCGCCCTTTTCCACCAGGGTGGATGAGCCATTGCGTGTCATTACAACATCCTCAATGGTACAGTTTTGGCAGTCGGTAAGGATAGCCTTCGGTGAGGAAGATCCGGTAGCTCCGACAAGCCAATCCCCCACTTTACAGTTTATTTTGGTTCCTGCAAAGTGGAACTGGAAAGTTCCGTTTCCAAGCGACGACATAGGCGCGTATTGATAGTTCGCCGCGACCGATGTCAGTCGATGTGTTTGGCTGTCGATCAATGTTGGATCGAAGGACTGCGAAGCGTCTGACGGAACCGGATATTTATCTTCGGGCTGCCAGTTGCAGTCTATGACACCGCCTGCCCCCCTATGCACCGAGACCACTCGTCCCTGATAAGCCGTCACAGTATTTTGCGAAAGAGCGGCCCCTTCGATAGTGACGTTGGAACATTGGTCGAGATGAAGCAAACTATGCCCCGGATCGGCGTTAGACAGCACCAAACTCACGTCGTAGGCGCTAATGGTGACATTTTTCCAACCCTCCAGCTTGAGGGCGGCATGGTCGTTGTCTGATAGGGAGTATGTTCCCTTATTTATGACGATAAACTGTGCTCCTTGACTGTAGGCGTCACTGAGCGCTTTTGATAGTCCGGATGGATTTGCAGGATCTCCCACAGATACTGAGTTTCCATCGGCATGGGCGGCCTGTAGGCAAGCTACAGTAAGAATTACCCCTAGAACGATAGTGAATGTTCGAGTTCCAAAATGTTTCATTTCAACCTCTCAATTCATGGCTCCTGTCTAGAATTGCTGCGTTTAGCGGCAAATAAACGGTAGACGTGGATGTCGCAATATATAAGGCTTAAAGCTTTTTGCTCAGTTAATTTCGCGAAATATGACCAGACTTTGATCAAGTACTTCACATATGAAATTCACGCGGCTTTCATATGAGACTCCAACTTTATATTGCCTTTTCCTATTTAATTGTATACCCACTTGGAGGTTGTTCGTTACAATGTTTACAAGCTTGTAACCATACTGTAACCTTAGACGGGAACAAGAAGAAGGGCTTAGAGTAAATCCGTATCGAAATGCTGGTTAAGGCTGAAGTGGAGTGGTAGACGACACCCCGGTTTCCGGGTCGCCTGGAGGAGAGGTCGCCTGGGTAAATAAGTCGTCTGGGGTTGTCCAAAGGAACTGAAGGTCTGGAGCGGCGGTCTGCGAATTCTGGCCTTCTGACGACAACCCATTAAATGGCCGAATCGTTGAGAGTGAAAATGACGGACTTAGTATCGCCCGCTGAGCCATAAGAACTGGCCTCAATTGCGAAAATACCTCGTCGTCGTTGCCAGGCTGCATTGGAACGCGAGGCCGAGACATACTGCGGCTGGCAAGCTGCGTAAGGTGGAGCGATTTTCTTTCCGCCACCACAACCTGATATCCCTGTTCGAAAGGCGTGAGTAAATAGGGAGCCGACGTTCGAACTTGCATCTCTCTTGCTTCAACAAGATTGGCGCGTTGCTGCCAGTTGGAGAATTCGGACGAAGCGCAACGCTGGAAAAGCGCCGATCGAAACGCCCCAGGCGGAAACAGCGCAGGGTCGTCGCTTACAGAAACCTTATGCGCTGCATTTGCTGCATCTGCAACGTACTCATACGCATGCAAGGGGTTGTTCGTCCAGAGCGCGAAGATGAGGGCTTCGCTGTAGGGATCGTTTGCGGCCAGGTCCTCTGGGGTTATGCCGCTTCTACCGGGCGGTTGAAACGAAACGCCATTGAGCCGCCGCTCAAGAACAGCATCCACGATCTTGGAGGCGTACTCAACCTGTAGATTGGCAATCGCTGGCTGGCGTCCGGCGCGCGCCAATACTATCGCCCAGTGCTGCACCAAATTCAGATCGTACTTCCCTACTTTACCGGTGCCACGAAAGGCAATCCTCGTTGCCATCGGGGTCGTCAACTCCTGACCATAGACAATTAAATTATCCGAGTTGACATCCAAACCGTTGGACACAAAGTATTTGTCCCAGAGTTTGCTCTGCCCGGTCGCCAGCAGACGTCGCTTGATATACTTAAAGCATTCCGTAAGGCTGCCATACCTCGCTGCCCACTGCATAATTCCCCAGCTTACGATTCCCTTGTCGTACATGTTGACCGAATCGAATCCTCCTTCAAGCGACTGTGTAATCTGCAGAATGAAGAGGTCCCTGGAGACGACATCGGAGCGTTCAATGGAACGCGTCGTGTTCGTTTCGATTCCATCTTCCAGCCGCATGCGTGACAAAGGGCCTTTGACACTGGGATCAGCCACATAGGGAAGGACTACTACCGGCGATAGGTCTTCTGGAGGAGCCACATCAACGGTCGACACCGAAGGCGTGTGCCGCCGGTGGTGGTGTGCACTCGACGCAGTCGGGAACAACGCAGTCAGGACCACGGTTAAGAGCAATGTTCTTTTGATATAGCGTAGTTTCATCGATGCAAGGCGCTGCCTGAGCCGACATTGAGCATACCCAACTTGGCTAAGGTTCTAATCAAAAGTTGACTATATCTGCAGCCGAAAAGTTTAGATTGATATCTTGTCTTAATTGCGGGTAAAATATATAGAACATTTGTTTTAGTGGCGGACAGGGAACTGTCCGCCGTCGTTTTGAGAAGGGACGGCACATGCCCGACTTTATTCGTATTCAGGGAGCCCGACAAAATAACCTTAAGGACATCTCCCTGGACATTCCCCGCGACAAACTGGTCGTCATTACCGGGCTTTCGGGATCTGGGAAATCTTCCCTGGCATTTGATACTATCTATGCGGAAGGACAGAGGCGCTATGTAGAGTCGCTGTCGTCATACGCACGTCAGTTTTTGGGCCAAATGGACAAACCCGACGTAGACCATATCGAAGGTCTGTCGCCCGCGGTCTCCATCGATCAGAAGTCGACGTCGAGAAATCCGAGATCGACCGTTGGAACGGTCACGGAAATCTACGACTACCTCCGGCTTCTCTACGCCCGAGTCGGCATCCCCCACGATCCCGTGACCGGGCTGCCGCTCGCCAAGCAAACCATCGAGCAGATGGTGGACAAAACCCTGAGCCTGCCGGAAGCCACACGTATACAAATTCTGTCGCCCGTCGTTCGCGGCCGCAAAGGCGAATACCGCAAGGAAATCGACGAAATTCGCGCGGAAGGCTTCACCCGTGTCCGTATCGACGGAACTGTTTACGATCTTTCCACCGACGAAGTTCCAGCCCTGGAACGCTACAAGCAGCATACGATCGAGATAGTCATCGACCGCCTTGTTATTAAGCCCGAGGGACTGGAGAAACGTCTTGCCGACTCCTTTGAAGCGGCTGTGAAGTGGGGTAAGGGACAAGTCGTCGTCGATGTCATCGGCGGAGAGCCCCTGGAATTCGCCGAAAGCTTTGCCGCCAGCGAAGGATCGTTTAACTTCGAGGAAGTTGAACCGCGCCTCTTCTCCTTCAACTCTCCCTATGGGGCGTGCCCGGAATGCCATGGCCTTGGGATTAAGAGCGAATTTGATCCAGACCTGATTATTCCAGACCCGGACAAGAGCATAGACACGGGAGCGATCACACCCTATGTTTCCGCGTCGGGAAGCCAGAACGACTGGGCGATTGCTCTGTTTAAGGGTCTGGCGGCCAAATACGACTTTAAGTCCAGCACCCCCATCAAAGATCTGACCGCCGAACAGCGCAAGGCTCTGCTGTATGGAACCAAGGGCTCGATTACCGTCTCCTTCCATGGCAGATGGAACAAGAACCGCGACTTCTCCACCGATTTCAACGGCGTGGTCGGCATGCTGCAAAAGAGACTTGGCGAGACCGACTCGGACACCGTTAAGGAATGGCTCAGACAGTACCAGAGCGACCGCGCCTGCCCCGTCTGTAAAGGAAAGCGACTCAAGCCGGAGGCCCTCGCCGTCCTGCTCAATGGCATGGATATCAGCCTGCTCTCCAGCAAGAGCATCGAGCAGGCCATGTTGTGGTTCAACGGCCTTCAGCTAACTCCTCGCGAGCAGCTTATAGCGCGCCAGATTGTCAAAGAGATCAACGTTCGCCTTGGTTTCCTGATGAATGTCGGTCTGAGCTACCTGACACTGGACCGTGGCGCGGCGACGCTTGCCGGCGGAGAAGCCCAGAGGATCCGCCTTGCATCACAGATCGGATCGGGCCTAACCGGCGTCCTCTATATCCTGGACGAACCCAGCATTGGGCTGCATCAAAGAGACAACACCAGATTGATCGAAACCCTGATCCATCTTCGGGATCTGGGCAACACAATCATCGTCGTGGAACACGATGAGGAAACCATGGCCGCTGCCGACTGGATCATCGACATTGGCCCTGGCGCCGGTGAGCATGGCGGAGTGGTAGTCTCCCAAGGGACTCTGGAAACTATCGTAAACGACGAGAATAGCGTTACCGGCCGCTTCCTTTCCGGACGCGACAAAATCGATGTGCCTGTGGAGCGCAAACAGCCAGACGGCAGAAAGCTGACTATTCGTGGCGCACGCGGCCACAATCTAAAAAATGTAGATGTAGACATTCCCCTTGGAATGCTGGTCTGTGTCACCGGGGTTTCGGGCTCCGGCAAATCGACGCTCATCCAGGACACCCTCTACCCCAGGCTGCAGTACTTCATTAACCGAAGCCGCTCCGTATGGGAGCCGCACGATGGCGTGGACGGAGTGGAGAACATAGACAAACTCGTCGATATCGATCAGTCTCCCATCGGACGAACACCAAGATCGAACCCGGCCACCTATACCGGAGTATTCGACCTGATTCGGGATCTATTCGCAAAGACCGCCGATGCCCGTATGCGAGGCTACCTTGTAGGGCGCTTCTCCTTCAACGTCAAAGGCGGACGCTGTGAAGCCTGTAAGGGAGACGGCATCATCAAGATTGAAATGCACTTCCTGCCCGACGTCTATGTACCCTGCGAAGTGTGCCGAGGCAAACGCTACAACCGTGAAACCCTGGAAGTGAAGTACAAAGGCAAATCGATCTCCGACGTTCTTGAAATGACCGTGGGCCAGGCCGTGATCTTTTTCGAAGCCGTCCCCGCCATAACACGCAAGCTGCGCACCATCCATGATGTAGGCCTGGACTACATAAAACTGGGCCAGCCTGCAACTCAGCTCTCCGGCGGAGAGGCGCAGCGCGTAAAACTCGCCACGGAGTTGGCAAAACGGCCAACGGGCAAAACGCTCTATATCCTGGACGAGCCCACGACAGGCCTTCATTTTGCCGACATTAAGAAGCTCCTCGTCGTACTGACTCGATTAACACAATCCGGCAACACGGTGCTCGTCATCGAACATAACCTGGATGTCATCAAAACAGCCGACTGGGTTATAGACATGGGGCCTGAAGGGGGAGACAAGGGCGGAAACGTCGTCGCACAGGGAACCCCCGAAGCGGTAGCGGCGGTCAAAGGGTCGCATACGGGCAATTATCTAGCGCGAGTGCTCACGGGCAAGAACTTGATTCTGACCAGACCGGAATAGCATTAAACTAGCAATAAAAAAAGAGGAAGGTCAACGTTTAAGCACTATGTATATAGGGCATAATAGAAGAGTTATTTTAACGGAATTTGCAAACCACCGCAGGTAGTAAAAATGTCAAGTACTGTTGTTGCAACATTTACCGACGCCACGAAGGCAGATCTGGCAGTGATCGCTCTTGAACGCGGGGGTATACTCGCGGAAAATGTCACGGTCATCGAGACAGACACGGACGACAGCGATGCTGGAGAAACTCCAGGCTTCTACGACGAAGTGAACCCCTATCTGGCCGGTGTCACCCGCAAAGTGAGATCCGATTCTGGACAAGTAGTAGATGCATCAGACCATACCAAGGAAGCTCCAGTTTACACGATCGTAGGGTGCATCGGCGGATGTCTGATCGGCGCCGTTCTGTCGGCCGCGCTATTTTCAATACCCGGCTACAAGCACCTGGTTGACGCACAGCCCATAGTCACCTTCATTGCGGGTGCCGCCATAGGCGGCATCCTAGGTGGCTCCATCGCTGCACTCTCTTCCTCTTCGCGTAAGTATACAGAACTGCGCTACTACAAACGAGTGGATAAGGAACACTACGTAGTCGCCGTCGACTGCACCAGGGACCAGTCAAACGCCGTCATAAGCATCCTTACAAATCAAGGCGGCGATAAGATCAAGTTCATTCCCCAGCTTAGCAAGACCAGCTCGACCAAAAGCAAACGAGATTCACTGCTGGAGCAATCCGGCTTCGCCAAGCATTAGTCCCTATCAGGCCAGTATTCTTCCCAGTCTCTTTGTATTGTAGACTACGCTCAGGCTGCTTGCGAGCATGGCGACAGCTGCAATAACCGGATAAACAAAGCCGCATATGGCGAGGGGGATGCAGACCAGATTATAGAAGCATGCCCAGAACAGGTTCTGGCGGATGACTTTACTTGTAGAGTGAGCGAGCAGGAAGAGGTCGGCCAGACGTCCGAGGTCATCGCCAACTACCGTGATATCGGCAGCACGGCGTGCGATTTCCGTACCAGATCCAAATGCGATGCCTACGTTGGACTGCGCGAGAGCTGGAGCGTCGTTAATTCCGTCTCCTACCATCGCCACTTCCCCTTCATTCCTGCCTTGGGCTTCCGATACGACACGGACCTTATCCGCAGGTTTCATCTGCGCGATGGCCTTGTCAATACCGACAGCAGCGGACACGGATTGTGTGGTAACGCTCGCGTCTCCTGAGATAACAGTAATTTCCAGGCCAAGCGCCTTTAGACGTTTAACGGCCTCTTCGGCACCCTTGCGGGGGGCGTCGCCAAGGACGATTAAACCACAAGTCGTGCCGTCCTGACCGTAATAGAGAGTAGTGTGCCCCTTAGTCCCTGCTTCTACAGCGGACTGCCTGAGTTTCTCCGGGATGTCTGGTCCGGACGACAACGCGAGAGCTTCGTTGCCGACAAACCATGAGGATCCGCCAACTGTACCGGAGACTCCGGCTCCTTCAACGCGGGTAAATCCTTCAGCTCTTAACCGAATGGCATCTTCATTGTCCTGCGCTTTCGCAATGATTGCACGGGCTAGAGGATGTTCAGAATCCCACTCCAGGGCAGCAAGGCTGTACAAATCGGTCTGAATATCCCGACCAGGCGCCTGGATTTCGAGGACGGAGAATTGCCCTTCAGTCAATGTGCCGGTTTTATCCAGAAAGATGGATTTCACCCTGGGGAGAATCTCCAGGACACTTGCGTTGACGATAAGAATACCGCGTCGTGCGGCGGCGCTAAGACCAAGGGTTACGGCAAGCGGAGTTGCCAACCCAAGGGCGCAGGGACATGCAATAACCAGCACGGTAACGACCCGGATTACGCTGTCCCCAATGGATTTGTGCAGAAGAAAATGCGTTCCAAGCCCGGTGGCCAGTGCAATAAGGATAATCACGGGGACAAAAACACGGGAGATTTTGTCTGTCCAACGCTCGGTCGGAGACTTTTCCGACATGGCCGTTTCGACAAGAGCGATCATCTGTGCAAGGGTGGATGTCTTTCCAACCCGTGTCACTTCGACAACTAACGGTGCGTCCGTCGCTACCGTAGCTCCCGTCACTTCGCTGCCCGGGGTCTTGGAAACAGGCTTCGATTCTCCTGTAATCACGCTTTCATCGACAAGCGCGGAACCGGACACAACACATCCGTCCGCCGGAATTCGTTCCCCAGGCCGCACGAGGATCTGGTCGCCGACAACAAGACTGTCCACCGCAACTAACCGCTCTTCTCCCGTGGCAGTCTGCAGCAGCGCCTTGCGCGGCATGAGCCCATAAAGAAGCGACACGGCATCCGTGGCCTGATTTCTCGCTCCGCTTTCGATGTGCTTGCCCACTAGGACCAGAGCGATCAACATGTCCGCCGTGTCGAAGTAAACCTGCGTGCTATGATGCAGAAGCGCCCAGGTGCTATAGCCAAAGGCTGTGGCTGCTCCAATGGCGATAAGGGTCTCCATGGTTGCCACGCCATGGCGGGCCGCCTGGATAGCCTTCTTGAAAATAGGGCCGCTGGCCCAGAGGACGGGCAGCGAGAGAAAACAAATCAATCGGGCAAAGAACTGACCTGTACCGGGAGTGAGCTTTTCGAGTAGCCCTACATACAGCGCCATATTGAACATCATGACGTTGAGGGCAAAGATCATTGCGACAACGGCACGGATGAAGATACCACGCCGTGCAACTGCAGCCGGACTGTTCCAATCCACGGAATCGCTGCTGTAGACATCCGCCGAATACCCGAGGTTGTTGATAATTTCGATAAGATGATCGGGGCTGGTTTTCGCGGGCTTGTAGGCAATGCGCACCGTGTCGGAGGCAAACAATACCCGGCATCCCTCGACGCCTTTTTGCTGCTTAACAACATGTTCGATCAGCCAGGCGCAGGAAGTGCACCACATGCCGCCAATCCTGAGGGCCACTTCCCGTACGGCATCGATCTTATCAAAAGCGGCCGGAAGATGGACTTCAGGCATACTTTCGATGTGGGAGGTTTCCTGATCGTCGCTCAAATCGTCTGTCGCCGGCTTCGCAATCAGTCCCATAGCCAGACACTGCTGATAGAGAGCCGTACTCTGCAAATCATCGCCAGGACTCAGACCTTCCTGACCCTCTGTGAGAATCCGAAAGACTTCACGGCATCCTGTGCAGCAAAAAGTACTACCAGCGTGTGCAAACTTGCGGTGTGCTTTTTGCCCGCAAAGACTACAGTTCACATCTACGGAGACCGAGGATTCCATGGTTGCGCTCATGTTCTAGTCGTCCTTGGGTTCGGTCGATGGAAACACCTGTCCATCGCGCGGCGGATGAACGGCAGTCCGGATGGTTGTGTAGGTCATAAACCCAATAAAGAAACAGGCCACAATTATGAGAATAATCGTGTAGATAGTCAAGTTGGCGGGCGGGTTCTGGACCCGCTGCGTCACACTCGTACTCTGGTACTTTCTATAACTCCATGAACGTGGCATGGCTGATCTCCTTGTCTACTCGCCAATTTGGGGCGTGTAGAAAAACGACTTGACGGCAGTTCGATCGCTCGTCGTACCGACTAAAATCTTGATGGGCAGGCGGTGGCCGGGGATCGGCGCAATTGAGGCCGGCACGCTGACCACGGCTTTAACCGTCTTTGCCCCGCGGGCTTCTATCTCAATGTCCTGCATTTGAAGAGTGGCGCCTGGAACGCCCGTCACGCTGGACTGATAGATTGCGGAATCGGGGCTGTTATTGTTGACGGTAATTTCATAGCCATTTGTTACTACGCCATTTACCTTAGCCACTGTTCCATTTGCATTGATAGTCGCCGTTACAGGCCCGCGGCCAAACGCAAGAACACAAACGACTCCGACGAGGGTAATCAGCGTGCCAATTACTCCCCATCGAACGGAATCCCACAAGCCCAATCGCTGTATCAGGGGAAGCGAGGTCATCTTACGGTCGGGCTCAGTTCCAAACCTGTATTCGATAAGGCCAGGAATCCCTCGCTTACCCAGGACATCGTTGCAGGAGTCCACGCATTCCCCGCAGCCTATACAGCTATGCTGCGAAACGCCTTGCTTTATGTCGATCTCCATGGGACAATCGACCTCACATTTCCCGCATTTAATACAATCGTCGCCGCGTTCTTCCAGAAAGCGTACGGCCAGGGTGTTCTTATCTACAAGGGTCCCGAGCAAGGGTCCGTATGGGCAGGCGCCGGAGCAAAACTTGCGGCGTATCCAGAGCATATCCGCCGCCATAAAGGCCGCAATTCCGTAGACCGTTCCAGCTGCTGCGACATCGGAAACAGGATTAATCGCAGCCGCCCATATTGCCGCCGGGGCCAGCCAGTACATCCCAAGCGCAATTCCTGTTCCAACAGAAATGCCCAATATAACCAGGGACCAGATTGAGCGGGAAAGAAGGAAGCGGGGTTTGCCGGGGCGTGTTCGGAAAAACTTGTCAAGACGCTTCTTTGTAGAATCCGCGAAATCACTGGCTATAGTCTGCGGGCAAACCCACCCGCACCAGAGGCGCCCATACAGAAAGGATACGGCTACCAGGCACCAGAGTCCGAGAAATCCAACCCAGAAAACGAGCGCCAGATCCTGTACGGCAATTCGATGCCAGGCGAAGTAAAAGGATCCTTCCCGAAGATCCAAACGCAGTCCATTGGTCAGTGGCAGGGCCACAAAGGCAATCCCACAAGCAACCTGCAGCAGTCGGCGCCATGTATGCCACCGTACATTACTCACCTTTGCGCGTCCATCTTTGGGCGGGGATTGAATAATTCGATGGCTGATATCTATCGCAGGCATTGTAGTTCTCCCAAACAAAAAACGGCCGCGTACGTCTGCGGCCGTCTTTGATCGATCTACACCCCAAGATAATCGGGGCCTGATTGTGTGAATTAAGGAGACTGGGATGCGGAGACGTACAGAAAGCCCAGTCTTAGTCCTTAACGTTAATTACTCGGCGAGAGCACTTTATTCGTATTCGAAAGTTGATCGTGCCCATGGATGGGCTGGACGGCGCGCTCAACCTGCTCTGTACCCTTCTTCTGGTAAAGCTGCTGGTCTGCAGGCCTTAACCAGGGTCCCCAACCGCCCGTAGTTGGATACGTGGCTGGTTCGTACACAAGACGGCCATATCCAAGGGTCTGAACGTAAGCAACCAGTGCGCGAACATCCTTGGACGGAATGGGGTTGCCATCCGCATCCTTGTCGAAGAGCCATGTGAAGGCAGGCATAATTGAGCCTGGAACCATCTGGCGCGGCGAGAAAAAGTGCGAATAGTGCCAGTCATCGCTGTACTTACCGCCCTCACGGGACAGATCCGGGCCAATACGGCGGGTTCCCAGGAAGTGCGGCTGGTCGAACACATATTCACGCTCATCCGCTGGCAGGGCTAGGGAAGCTCCGACCGAGAAGCGCATTTCGTCTCCATACAGAGGCCGAACCTGCTGCGTGTGGCAGTACATGCAGCCTTCGCGCTGATAGACGTGCCGGCCGTACTGCTCCAGGGGGGTATATCCTACGATGGTTCCGTCCGGAGCATCCATGGTGATATTCCCATTCGGGTGACCGGAGTCGGTAGCCTGAAACTGAGTTCCATCCGGCCACTGTCGCCACAGTACCCCGTTTTCTACTTTATCGACGGCGTGGTACCGGGCTTCCTGGTCTGCTGTATTGGGCGACCAGTTCTTGTTAAACGAAGGGATCAGAATGGTAAACAACAGTCCAATCGAGAACGTCAGGCCGATTCCAATAGCTGTAGCCGTGGCGCTCTTTTCCGGCTTCATCTTAATGAGCCAGAGCAGCCAGCAGAGCATGCTCAGACCGACAACGGCGACAAAGAGCCAAATTTCTGTTTCGAGTTTCATAGGTCTTTTCTAAGGCGTCAGCTTTGGGCTGGTGGCGTTCAGGCCGTCGCCACCGCCTCGCTTCCGTCTGCAACATTCAATTGACCTTCCGTGGCCTTAGGCGCGGGAACAGTTGCAGTCTTATACAGGTTGAACGCGAACAGGTACA
>Ga0302303_10001083_pt1 | contig 18539 bp, 13 predicted proteins | sample III_Palsa_E2_1_FD_194542 | JGI IMG/M metagenome (GOLD analysis project Ga0302303, IMG submission 194542) | Peat permafrost microbial communities from Stordalen Mire near Abisko, Sweden - III_Palsa_E2_1 | ecosystem: Environmental > Terrestrial > Soil > Palsa > Peat permafrost | place: Sweden...
GCTGGAAGTCTGTTCGGCAAAGGGGAAATGCACCTGCGGCGGATAAGGCGTGAAAGCCGCCGGCAAAGAATGCGCAGCGGTAATCGCAGTAGTAAAGGCGTCCACCGTCAGCGGACCGTAATAGATGATCGTGTGCGGATAATCCAGCAGGTGATGCAGCACGTTCGTCAGGTCCTCCGCTGTCAGCCGTTTCAACTCATCGCTCGTCAGCCCGGAATTAAAAGGGTTCTTTGCCCCATACCGGGCATAGCTGATCAGCCCCTGCATGATGGCATTCTTGTTCAGCTTATTGTTAGCCCGCGCCTTCAACAGCCGGTCCTTCAACGAAACGAGCGCAAGTGAATCAGGCAGGCAGTTGCGCATCACATCTTCGAACAACGCCACGGCGCGGCCAAAATTCTCCTGCAGACCGGTGATAGTGATCATCGTCGTCTGGGTGGTGGCATTGACGCTGAAATTACAGGCGATGTTGAAAAAGGCTTTGGCGATCTCGCTGGTCGGATGCTTTGCCGTCCCCAGGTATTGCAGGTATTGCGTAGCCATCGGCAGCAGCCGGTTATTCCAGCTGCCCATATCCAGCCGGTAATAAAGGTGGAAGAGGTCATTCTCCTTGTTGGGAACATACAGCACGTTGGCAATACCCGCCTTCGCCCGCACAATGCCTGTGTTAAAGTCCAGCCATTGCGGAGTGACCGGGGAGACCTGCATCATCGAGATCCTTTTGACAAAGGCCGACTGCTTGCCGGCATTAGTCTCCACCGGGGTGATCGGCGGCTTTTCCACCTTGACGATATTTTTATCCTCCCCCTTCCGTTTGTACAACAGCACGTAATTATTATCCTTCATGTACTTGTTCGCTACTGCGACGATCTCCTGTTTGCTGATCGTAGCCTGTTCATCCAGTTGTGCCACATCCTCGTCCCATAGGGTATCCCGATGCTGGATGAAGCCTTCCATCAGATCCACCACCCGGGTCTCGTTCTTTTCCAGTCCTTCCAGCAGCGACAGCTTGCCATTGGCCACGATGGCCTTAATGAGGCTGTCGTCGAATTCCCCCTTCTTCAACAAGTCGATCTGTTGCAGCAGCAAGTCTTTCACCTGGTCCAGGGTCTGCCCCTGGCGCGGTGATCCGGAGAATAGCAGCACTCCATAGTCCTTGTATTGTTCCAGTTCCGCCCTGGCGCCCTGCAGTTTCTGCTGCTTGTTGAGGTTGAGGTCCAGCAGCCCGGCCTTGTCGTTGGAGAAGATGCTGGAAATAAGGTCCAGCACGACTGCATCACGCGTATTGGTCGCGGGCGTCCGGTAAGCGATGCGGACATTCTCTGCACTGGGGCCGTAGATATTTTTAACGACAGGCGCCGTCAGATCGCGTTCAGCCGCATGATCATACAGGTGTACCGGCCTGGGCTGCATATAGGCAAAGGAGCTATCGATCTTTTTAATCAGCACATCCGGGTCGAAATCCCCGGCCATGATGACCGCCATATTATTCGGCACATAGTAGGCATGGTAATAGGCACGAATGGCCTTCAACGAAGGATTTTTGAGGTCTTCGATCTTGCCGATAGTCGTATGCTGGCCATAATTGGTCGTAGGGAAGAGCGTCGCATTCATGGCCTCATTCATCTTGACGCCGTCATTGTCCAGCCCCCGGTTCTTCTCTTCATAGACTGCCTCCAGTTCGGTGTGGAAGAGCCGGAAGATGGGATCACGGAACCGTTCTGCCTGCACGGCCAGAAATTTGTCCATGGCATTGGAAGGGATATCCTCTTCGTATACCGTCTCTTCTACCCAGGTGTGCGCATTGGAGCCCTGGGCACCGATATCGGCCATCAGTTTATCATATTCGTTGGCGATAGAATAATGCGAGGCCAGGCCCGACACACTGTCGATCCGGTGATAGATCTTCCGGCGCAGTTCAGGGTCCTTCGTCGAATTGTATTGTTCGTACAAGGCATCGATCTTGTCCAGGTAAGGCTTTTCTTTCGCCCAGTCCAGCGTGCCATACTGATCGGTGCCCTTGAACAGGAGATGCTCCAGGTAATGGGCCAGGCCGGTATGATCATCGGGATCGGTGTTGCTGCCGGCCCTGACGGCAATGCGTACCGCCACGCGTGGCTCCTTATGGTTGGCGCTCAGCACCACGGTCAACCCGTTGGATAAGGTATACACCCGTGCCTGCATCGGGTCGTTCGTCACATAGCGATACGTGTAGCCGGCCGAGCTGACCTGTTTCCATACATATTTACCAGTGCTGTCCTGGGCAAAGCTGCGCCCTGCACCGATAGTCAGCAGCAAAAGAAAAAGGAAAAAGGATGGGTTGATCTTGGTTCGCATAGCGATAAAAGTAGGCAAATTCTCCCCAATCCGCCCTTACCGTTCGTAAAAACAAGGTTAAAATAACCGCTCCGGCCGGTGAGGCGCCCATTCTTATGGACGAACGGCCGCGGCACTCCTCCAACCCGAGCACAAAGCTACCGCTTCCAGGATCGGCCGGATTCCTCCAACCCTCGCGCAAAGCTTCGCTTCTAGTATCGACCGGTCCCTCGACCGGTCTCTGCTCGCGCGTCCTCTCGATACCGGGAAAAATAGGATTGAATAGTATCCCGGTTGAAATCATTGACCTCCTCCAATGTAAAGATCCATTCAGACCGGTCGTATTTACTATGGGTCCGATCCGGAGCGGGGTGGATGACCAGCTTAAATTTGCACAACTTCTTTTGATAAAGGCTATCCAGTGTCTGATCCAAACTCATTTCCCGGGGAAGGAAGTTAAACCGGTCCGAGTAGGTGACAAAACAACTGTCCGGGTTGGGATGCTTACCCCAATTGATATCGCAATAGGTCTCTTCCAATTGGCCGGAGCCCGCATGGCTGACCGTGGAAACCAGCCGTCCGACACCTCTTTTGAATAAGTCAAACTGTTTCAGAGCCGGTACCATCGATCGCTTCAGCGAATCGACGCTAAAAAGCCTCGTGAGTTCCGGGTGTTGGTCGTCATATTGAATGCCCGACAGGCTATCTTTTCCGAAAATAAAATACTGATATCCCGTTCCCGACGATGTTTGTCCCACTCCATCGATACCGGTGGCATATTCATACGAATATACATACATCATCAGGTCATCCTCCACATACAGGCGCTTGGCCACTGTCATAGACGCAGCCACCCGCCCCACTGAATCGTACACAGGCAACCGGAAGCCGACCTCCCAGCCCCGGATCGTATCCGCAGTCCCGCGGCCCCACGCAAAAGCCCGCGAAAATCCCCGCGCAGGCGTCAGCAACACCGCGAAAAGCAGCCACACCAGCAGGAGTCGACGGCGAAAACGGAATTTCCTGATCATAAAATAAGAGTAAGGTCGAATGATGTAACTTTACGGCCTCAAAATAACGAAAAATGGAATACCGGATAGAAAAGGACACCATGGGCGAAGTCAAAGTACCCATCGACGCCTACTACGGCGCACAGACCCAGCGCAGCGTAGAGAACTTTCCCATCGCCCAGGACATCAACAAGATGCCCAAAGAGATCATCCGCGCCTTTGCCTATCTGAAAAAGGCGGCCGCCCTCACCAACCTCGAGGCCGGCGTATTACCCAAGGAAAAATCCGACCTCATCGGCAAAGTCTGCGATGAGATCCTCAGCGGTGCCCTGGACGCGGAATTCCCGCTGGTCGTCTGGCAGACCGGCAGCGGCACCCAGAGTAACATGAACGTCAATGAAGTCGTCGCCTACCGCGGGCATGTGCTGAATGGCGGCAAGCTGACCGATAAGGAAAAGATCCTCGCCCCTAACGACGACGTCAACAAGTCCCAGTCTTCCAACGATACCTTTCCCACCGCGATGCATATCGCAGCCTACCAGATGCTGCTGAAGACCACCATCCCCGGCATCGAAGCCCTTCGCGATACGCTGGCCGCCAAAAGCAAGGAATATATGAAGGTCGTGAAGATCGGCCGCACTCACTTCATGGATGCTACCCCCCTCACCGTAGGGCAGGAGTTCAGCGGCTATGTCAGTCAGTTAGATCATGGCCTGAGGGCCATCCGGAATACCCTGGCCCATCTCTCCGAGCTTGCCCTTGGCGGCACCGCCGTAGGCACCGGCATCAATACCCCGCCGGATTATGCAGTCAACGTGGCGAAAAAAATCGCAGAGCTCACCGGCATCCCCTTCGTGACCGCCGCCAATAAATTCGAGGCCCTCGCCGCCCATGACGCCATCGTCGAGGCCCATGGCGCCCTCAAGACCGTCGCCGTCAGCCTGATGAAGATCGCCAATGACATCCGCATGCTGTCCTCCGGCCCCCGCAGCGGCATCGGAGAAATTCATATCCCCGACAACGAGCCCGGTTCTTCCATTATGCCCGGCAAGGTCAATCCCACGCAGTGCGAGGCGCTGACCATGATCGCCGCCCAGGTGCTCGGCAATGACGTCGCCATCAATATCGGCGGCGCCTCCGGCCACTTCGAGCTCAACGTCTTCAAGCCCGTCATCATCTATAACTTCCTCCACAGCGCGCGGCTGATCGGCGATGGCTGCGCCAGTTTCAACGTGCATTGTGCCAAAGGTATCGAGCCCATCGAGGCCAACATCAAAAAACATGTAGACAACTCCCTCATGCTCGTAACGGCCCTCAACACGAAGATCGGATACTACAAGGCCGCAGAGATCGCTCAGAAGGCACATAAGGAAGGGACGACACTGAAAGAGATGGCGGTGAAGCTGGGGTACGTTACGCCGGAGCAATTCGACGAATGGGTGAAGCCGGAGGATATGGTGGGGAAACTGTGACTCTCTCTATATGGGCGTTAAAAGCAGATTAACCCGGGATGAGCGGTTTGCGGCACGCGAAAGGCCAGTGTAATTTAGTAATATGAAAAAGCTACTTTTGCTCGCCCTGCCATCGCTGACACTGATGCTGTCCGCCGTTTTCCTTTCATCCGTCCTGCACGCCCAGAATATTCCTCCCTCACATCCGCAGCCCGATAGCATCATCAGGATCATTCCGGCAGGCGCAGGAGAATATACTTATCTTCAGTACACCATCGGCGGCAGGCTGGTCAACGCCGAAGAGGTGAAGGAACGACTCGCAGCCTATCCGCCATCAGCCATTGAGTATACCATCGTCAGGCACAACATCACCGCCGCCTGGATCACTTTTGGAGGTTTCGCCGTCTCGTCTTTTGCCGCAGTCATTGACTATGCGCACAATAACAAACACGCCGGGGAAACAACAGGCCTGGTCAACGGTCAGCCCGGGTTCATCTACCAGCAGCACAGTCTGACCGGAGCATATATACTGACAGGCGTGGCCGTCGCGTGCCTGACCTCCGCGATCGTCACCTTCGTCACCGCGAAAAATCACGCCAGGAAGGCACTAAAGGTATACAACCAGCGGTTTGAATAAAGGCCGGTATCCAATCATCGACCGATCGCCCCATATCTTGCCCAAATGGCACACTTATCGCCAAAAGTGCACAGTTATAAGGAAGTCCCCCGTCCACACCTCCTTAATTTCTAACTTAATAGCGAAGTGAACCCCTTTAGATTTAGATATGGCGCAAACATTCAATTCCAAACTGAAATCCGTAGCCGTCCATTACGCAAGGCTTTTAAGGGTTAGGGTAACAGCTACCACCCTGAAGAAGGAGATGGAAGAGCATCCTTATTACCCCAGTTTGCTAAGCCTTGCAGATACGTTCACCCGCCATGGTATCCTTAACGAGGCATACGAAATAGAAGGCAGCGCCCTCGACCAGCTGAAGACTCCATTTGTGGCTTTCTCCCATGTAGAGGGCATTGGAAATGACTTTGTTTTGGTCACCGGTCTTTCTGCCGATACGGTGAGTATTACAAAAGGACGACAGCAGGCCGAGACCGTTCCGAAAGAAGTATTCCTGAGAAAATATCAAAGGGTCGCGTGGGTGGCCACACCGGAAACGGGGGCCGGCGAACCGGATTTTGAAAAAAAACGGATGGCAGAGAAGACTGCCGGATTGAAAAAGTTCGCGTTATACGCCGCCGCAATCGTTGCTATACTCTTACTCATAGCCATCAATGTGCCTGAAAAAATGGTCCCTGGCTATGTCAGTATTGTCGTCCTGCAACTCGCAGGCCTGGCAACAACCCTGCTGCTGCTGTTGTACGATTTGAATAAGCAAAACAGCCTCCTGCAAAATATATGCGGTGTCGGTAATCAGACCGATTGCGAGGCGGTATTGAGCAGTAAGGCTTCCAGGATCGCAGGATTCAGTTGGGGAGAGATCGGGTTTGTCTATTTTGCCGCCACGACGATCGGGCTGTTATTTCCCGGTCTGCCTTTCGCGGAAAAAGCCTTTTGGTTGGCTGCAGGCAGTACCCTGGCCTCCAGTTATATCCCGTTCAGCATTTATTACCAGTGGCGTGTTGTCAGGCGCTGGTGTCCCCTATGCCTGATTATGCAGCTGGTCCTGGCTTTGGAACTGATCTGGGCTGTTCTCTTCTATTGGCAAAAATCCGGGCTGAACGGTTTGCAGCATCTAACAGTGTTACCCATTCTGTTTTGCCTGATCTTGCCTGTAATTATCCTGGCCGGCATCAAACCGGTCTTGTACAGGGCCAGGGATCATGATCATTACAGGGCAGCCTTCCGGCGACTGCAATACAATCCGGATATCTTCCATAGTTTACTGGGGATCCAGCCGAAGGCTCCTGACAACTGGCAACGATTGGGGATCACGATCGGCAATCCCCTGGCTCAGGTAACGATCATCAAAGTATGCAATCCTTACTGCAATCCCTGTGCGCAGGCGCATCCGATATTGGAAGAACTGATCGCGCATAACAGCAATGTCAGGCTGAAAATCATCTTCACCGCCAGAAACGATAAGGCCGATCGGGGTGCCGTGGTGGTAAAACATTTACTGTCTGTTGCGGCACAGGGAAACACTGTTCTTACACTACAGGCGTTGGACGATTGGTACCTGACTCCTTCAAAGGATTATGCTGCTCTCGCCAAAAGATATCCTGTCGATCCCGACAAATTTCAGACAGGTCTTCAGTTGGATGCCATGCGGAAATGGTGCGAAGAGGCAGAGATAACCCATACGCCGACCATTTTCGTCAACGGGCACAGATTACCGGAAAATTATGATATTGAAGAATTGAAATACATTCTGTAATGATCTTCTTTGGCCAAAGAACAGGGGGAAGCCGAAAACCTGCGACAGAGTAGGCATATTATTTCACCGTTAATAAAACCAAACATGAAGGTATTATCCAGAAATGAGATGAAAAGCGTTCTGGGCGGTAAGGCAATGACTTGCCCCACCGGACAGGTTTTAGTTAGCTGCGTGTATTCTTACACGATCGGAGAAGACGCGTATAACACCTATGTGGCATGCTATTATGGGTGTATGGCCTTCCCGCTAGCCACCGGCTGTGTTGAAGGACCGACGAATAGCGCCTGCCCTGTCAGCGGTGCGACCTGATTATCCAACGTATATCATCGGCGGGACCCGTTCCTGCTGATGATATTATTCCTCATTCCTTCTAAAATCACGCCCTTGTTCACCTTTTACAGACAGGTCAATGCTATGGACTGCGGGCCTACATGCCTGCGAATGGCAGCTAAATACTATGGCAAACATTATAGTTCCGATACCCTCCGGCAACTGGCCGGCTTCGGCAAGGAAGGTGTGTCCATGCTGGGTATCAGCGAAGCCGCCGAAAAGATCGGTTTCCGCACGCGAGGGATGCAATTGACTTTCGAACAGCTCACGCGGGAAGCCCCCCTGCCCTGTATCCTGCACTGGCGGCAAAACCATTTCGTGGTGCTGCTGCCCTTACGACGGCTCCGGCGGCGTCGCACCCTGCAAATCGCGGATCCGGCCAAAGGCATACTGTCTTTACAAGCCGGGGAATTCATAAAACACTGGATCTCCGCCCGGGCAGGCGATCAGGACGCAACAGGAACCGTCCTCCTGCTGGAGCCTTCGCCAGGATTTTATGAAGAAAAAGGGGAGAAGGAACAGACCATCAGTTGGAGACTTATAGTGCAATATTTACGTCGGAGCCATTGGCAGATCACGCAGGTTTTTATCGCCCTGCTCATCACCTCCCTCCTGCAATTGGTTTTCCCTTTCCTGACCCAAAGCATTGTCGATACCGGCATAAACACCCAAAACCTGCAATTTATCACCCTGGTGCTGATCGCGCAATTGATGCTGGTTTTCAGCCGCACCATCGTGGATTTCATCCGGACGCGTATTCTGATGACGGTCTCAGTTGTCGTGAACCTCTCCATCTTATCCGATTTCTGGATCAAGCTCACCCGGCTGCCCCTTTCCTATTTCGACCTTCACCAAACGGGAGACACTCTGCAACGTATCAGCGACAATAAGCAAATCCAAAGTTTCCTGACGGGATCGGCGCTGAATACGCTGTTTTCCGTTGTGAATTTCATGGTTTTTGCAGTAGTGCTGATCACCTATAACATGCAGCTGTTCCTCGTATTTTCCGCCGGGGGCCTCCTATATTTTTTATGGATCAGCTTTTTTCTGAGGATCCGCCGTAAGATCAATTATCAGACTTTCCATATTTCGGCCAGGGAAAACAATGCCACCCTCCAATTGGTACAGGGTATGCAGGAAATAAGGCTTAACGATGCCCAGCTGTTGAAAAGATGGGAATGGGAGAATATACAGGCAGACATCTTTAAACTGAATATCCGATCATTGACCTATAGCCAGGTTCAGCAGGCCGGCGCCATGCTGATCAACCAGGGCAAGGATATTACGATCACCTTTATGACCGCAGCATTGGTCATACAGGGGAAATTAACGCTGGGAGCCATGCTGGCGGTGCAATATATTATCGGCCAGCTCAGCAGTCCTATCGAACAATTCATAGGTTTCGTCCAGAACGCGCAGGACGCAAGGATCAGCCTGGAAAGGCTGAACGAGGTACACAACATGAAAGACGAGGAGGATACAAGTACAAACTTCATCTCCTATCTGCCGGAAGACAGGGGCATCCGGCTCAAAGAGCTGTCCTTCACCTATCCCGGCGCGGGAAATGAGCCGGTCCTGGATCATATCAATCTGACGATCCCGGAAGGTAAGGTAACCGCCATTGTGGGAATCAGCGGCAGCGGAAAGACCACACTGCTAAAATTGCTGCTGAAATTCTATGACTCCTATAACGGAGAGATCAGGATCGGCGGCACACTCCTTTCCTCCGGAACCAATTTTCGGTATATCAGCCCCTCCTTCTGGCGGAGACAGTGCGGCGCGGTATTACAAGACGGTTATATTTTCAACGACAGTATCGCCCGCAATATCGCTGTAGGCGACGAAATACCGGATCATATCAAACTCATCGAATGTTGCCGGGCCGCGAATATCCTTTCCTTTGTGGAATCGCTGCCCAATGGTCTTTATACACAACTGGGGTCTGAAGGAGTGGGCGTCAGCCAGGGACAGCGGCAACGCTTACTGATCGCACGCGCCATATACAAGGATCCTCAATATTTATTTTTCGACGAGGCCACCAATGCGCTGGATGCCAATAATGAAAAAGCTATAGTAGAGAACCTGCAGCAATTCTTCAAAGGCAGGACGGTGGTCATTGTAGCGCACCGGCTGAGCACGGTCAAAAATGCCGATAAGATCGTCGTTCTGGACAAGGGTATTATCACGGAAGAAGGTACACACAGAGAATTGACGGCATCCAAAGGAAAATATTTTGAACTAGTAAAAAACCAGCTGGAGTTAGGCGCCTGATGACCAGCCGGCCCTCTCAAACATGATGCCCACAGCCATATACCATAACGGTCAATCCACACACGAATACGAGCCGGTCGATATCGGTCACCACGGCATACCTGCCGATAAAATATCCCTGCGATCAGATAGGGTACAGGAGATCATTTCCCGCAGACCGGGTTTTCTGACTCAATGGGCCCTCCTGATCTTTCTCCTTATCCTCCTGGTGCTGCTGGCCGGGACCTGGCTGATCCATTATCCGGATATCGTGCAGGCCAATGCCAGCCTGACTGCCGCCAATGCGCCAAAAGAAGTCGTGATCCGGCAGGAGGGAAAACTGGTAAAGCTCTTTGCCCTCAATGACGACACGGTTATCGGCGGGCAAACGCTCGCCTGGATAGAAAGCACGGCCAGCCATGAGGAAGTGATGGCTTTATCCGAGCTGCTGGAAAAAGGCAATAGCCTCCTCATTGCAAATGAGACCAAAAACGTATCGTGCCTTTTCGCCCGCCCTTTCCGCCACCTGGGAGAATTACAGTCGTCTTACCAGCAGTTTATAACGGCCTGGCAACAGTTCAATGATTACCTGGTCAATGGCTATTATTATAAAAGGTCGAGGATATTACAGGAAGATCTTGCCTTCCTCAATAAGATGCATACTTCACTGGCCCAACAAAAAGCATTGACCCAGCAGGACCTTGAATTGGCCCGGGAAACATTCGAGGCCAATGACTCGCTGTACCAGGACAAGGTAATATCCCGGCAGGATTTCAGGGATCAGACAAGCAAGCTGGTGGGCAAACAAATGAGCATTCCCCAATTGGAATCCTCCATACTATCCAACGAAAACCAGCAGGTAGACAAGCAAAAGGATATCGACGAACTGGAACACAATATCTCGCAGCAAAGGATCATTTTCCAGCAGGCCCTCCAGACCCTGAAAAGCCTGGTGGAGGACTGGGAGAGAAAGTATATACTGAGGGCTCCGGTATCCGGAAAGATCGTCTTTATCGTGCCGTTGCAGGAAAATCAGTTCATGCAATCCGGCAAAACGATCGGTTATGTGAATCCCACCGACAGCCGCTATTATGCGCAGGTGACCCTGGGGCAAAATAATTTCGGCAAGATCCGGATCGGGCAAAAAGTGCAACTTCGTTTCGAGGCTTATCCTTACCAGGAGTTCGGCGCCGTGGAGGGAGAATTGTCCTATATTTCCCGGGTGCCTTCGGACAGCGGCTTCCTGGCCAATATCGCCTTGCCCAAAGGACTTATCACCAACTATGGGAAAGAGATCCAATACCACAGCGGATTAAAGTCACAAGCAATGATCATTACCCGGGACACCCGGATACTGCAGCGCTTCTATTACTCGATGATGAAAGGAGCTCAGCGATGATGCTCGCCGCCGCCATGCGGTGGGTTATGAGTCGCGGGATGATTGTTGGGATGGCTGCCGCCAGGATGGTTGCCGCCGGGATTCCCCGGGTGACCGCCGCCCGGATGATTGCCCCCGGGCTGACCCGGATGGTTGCCGCCGGGCTGACCGGGATGATTGCCGACCGCAGCCGGATGATTCGCACCCGCTGCCCTGATCCCACCGGCAGGTCTTGCCATCGGAGCCGGAGCACTCCTGCCCTGTGAGCCAAAACGTGCCCCTCCCACTGTATTCATCGCCGTCGTACCCGGACGCCCGCCATTAGCAGAGGCAAACTGATTGCGGTCCATGCTGGCCGTATGGTTGTGATTGAATTGCTCAGACGTAGGCTGCACGTGGTTCTCCCGCATCGCTACCTGCTCCTGCGCATTGGGCTGGGCTTGTATCCCCCCGCCGCCGTTGAAACTGGTGTGGTTGACGACCGTCGTGTTGTTGATCACCGTATTGTTGATATAGGTATTGTGGACGACCGTAGTGTTGACATTGACAACGGCCGTGTTATAACGGAAATAACCGCCATGCCACTCCCCGCCGACAAACCCTGAACCTCCATAACCGTAGCCATAGTTCACCCCGCCATAAAAGCCGATATGCGGGCCCCAGTATCCTCCATGCCAGCCATAGATGCCGCCGGCAAAACCCCAGTAACCCGGCGTCCATAAATAACCCGGTTGCGCAGGTCTTATCCATACACCGGGCACCCAGTAATAACCATCGACCTCATCATAGGCCCAATAACCCGGCGTCCAGAGATAACCATCGACAGGACAGGGTGGTTGGGTGTATACCGGCAACGCTGGTGGCGCCGTCCGGATGGAAATCCCTACGGACAGGGAGAATTGGGCGGAAGATCGGAAGGCTAAGAAAGTCAGTGCAGATATAAACAGCAATCTGTTGAAGGTAGTTCTCATAATAGATGTTTATGGACGTAACGTTACGACCCCATGGAAGTGAGATAACGCTTTTCCGGCCGGAATAGTACATTCCGATAACTCCCTTTTACTCCTGATACCGAAGAAGGCGTACTCGAATTGGGAAAAGAGGCGACAGCTATTACATTTGAAAGGAAGGGATTATTGAAGACCCCCTGCCAAAAATGGGCATGCGCGCACTGTTCCGGCAAAGCCAAAAAATTAGCAAATGCTAATAAATTTCTTTTTCCTTTCCTGGGGGGATATATCCAGTACAAAAGGGGTAAATTACCCGAAACCTTGTTCGTTTGTTCAACAAATACCTGTTACTCCTATTTTTTTGGACACCTGGTTTCGCAGTTCCCCTCCTGGCCCAGGAATACAGTTATGTAAACTATACCGTTAAGGACGGTCTGGCATGCTCTACCGTATATTCCATGGCACAGGACAAGGACGGCTTTATCTGGTTTGGAACGGAGACGGGCCTTAGCCGCTTCGACGGAACCCATTTCAGGAATTTTTATACCACCGACGGACTACCGGATAATGAGATCATTAAGCTGTTCGTCGATGCCGGGAACCGCGTCTGGATCATCCCTTTTAAAAACGACGTATGCTACTATCACAACGGGAAAATTCACAACCGGGAAAACGATTCCCTTATCCGGGCATTGGACATCAAGTCCGAAGTCATTTCGGTTATAGAAGACCGCCAAGGTAATATCGTAGTCGCCGAGGCAAAATGTATTCATGTAATAGCGAAGAACGGAACGATAAAAAATATCAGGGAATTTGGCGGAGCCCCTTTTCTGCTTATGCAGGCCGGTCTCAACAAAAATTCAGTGTGCCGGTTTATCATCAACCTCAGCGACGGCAACACCGTAGTCGATCTCGGTGACCACGGACTCTCTGCGGTCCGCTTCATGCATGTAGGTCCCAACAGTTATAATTCAATGTATATCAGTCCTCAGCTCGAAATATACGAGGATGAGGACAGTCTTATCTTCCTGCATACGCGGGACAGTGCGCGATTCAGCATCCCGCTCCCCAGGGGGTTTACCGGCATTTCAAGGATCAACGACAGCAGCCTTGCGCTGACCGCCTATTCCGCCACCCTCCTGTTCGACATCGTCCATAAAAAGATCATCGACAGCTTCCTGAAAAATCAGACTATCAACGGCGCCCTCGAAGATGCCGAGGGCAATCTCTGGTTCAGCAGCATGGGCGCCGGTGTTCAACGCCTCGGTTCGAGAGATATGCTGCACTATACGTTCCACCGGGATAATATCGTTTTTCCGGTTTTCTGCGTTCAAAAAATCGACTCCATCCTTTACGTGGGAACCGATAGATTCTATCTGTGGTCTTCCGTAGATAAAGGCAGGACCTTCTGTTCCATGCAGATCTATGAACGATTCAGCAGAGGCAGGATTATCGCGATCGCCCCCGCGGGCAAAAAAAAGATCATCGTCGGCACCGACCTCGGTGTATTCCGCCTCGGGGTGGCCGATAAAACATGCCACCTGTTCTGGCAGCGCGGGGCCGTAAAAACGCTAGCCGTCAGCGGAGACTCCGCGGTATTGGATTTCTCCAGTATCAATGTCCGCCGGATGCGGCTGAAAGATGGAAAAGTGCTCGATACGCTGTGGAACACCCGCTCCACCTGCGGCTGCATTCAAAAGAGCATCCTGTATGTCGGTACGCTCAATGGTCTTTATGCTATCGATGCGGACAAAAAAATCGTCTTCCTGGGTGACCGGTACGACATCCTGAAAGCCCGCATCTCCTCCGTACAACCCGGGCCGGGTGGCGCTCTTTGGATAGCCACCTATGGCGAAGGGCTCGTCATTTATAAAGACAACGAGCAGCCCACCCACATCACGATGGAAAAAGGGCTGACCAGCAACATTTGCAGGAATCTTTATATCGACGGGAACGATGTCTGGGTCGGCACCGACAAGGGGCTGAATAAGATCACCGTCCGCGATACAGGTTATTCGATGATCCAATACAGTACCGCCGACGGTCTCAGCTCGGATATCATCAATACCGTCTATGTGGAGGGGAACAATGTCTATGTGGGGACTACCGACGGCCTGACCTGCTTCAATGAAAACAAGATTTCCAAACGTTCCGAATGCGAGCTTCGGATGACCGGTATCAGCATCGCCGGAAAAAGCTGGCCGCCCGATACGACCAATTTTGTCCTCCCCTATAAAGATAACGACCTGCAATTTGAATTTGTCGGGATCTCCTACAAATCCGCCGGGTCCATCCGCTACCGGTATGAACTTGCCGGCATCGACAAGAACTGGAAGACCACCACTCAGACCTCCTTACACTATCCTTCCCTGCCGGCAGGCTCTTATGATCTGCAGGTCGTCGCCCTAAATAAATTCGGGGTCGGCAGCAATACGCTTCATGTCCATTATGTCATCAGGGCGCCTTTTTGGGAAACGGGCTGGTTCCGGCTGTTGTTTGCCGGCGCGGTGGCCGGATGGCTATGGCTACTGTTTCATTACCGGCTGACACGGATCCGAAAAAAGGAAGCCGAAAAAACGGCTACGGCTATGAAAATAGCCGAGCTCGAACAGATGGCGCTAAGGTCGCGGATGAATCCGCATTTCATTTTCAATTGCCTCAACTCCATACAACTGTATGTCATGGACAAGGATACCCGGGGCGCCAATGAATTCATCACGAATTTCTCGCGACTGATCCGGCAAACGCTCGATATCTCCGCCCGCTCCCGCATCTCGCTCCGGGAGGAAATCGACTATCTCTCCACCTATCTCGAATTGGAAAAGAAACGATTTGAAAATAAATTTGTCTATAAGATTTCCGTAATACCCGGTATTGACCGATATTCCATTCCACCGATGATCCTGCAACCGTATGTCGAAAATGCCATTCACCATGGCATCGCTCATCGTACCGACAAATCGGGAAGTATCAGGATCAGAATAGAATCGGACGCAGACTATCTCATCTGCAGCATTGAAGACAATGGCGTAGGCAGGGCCTTGTCGGCCAAATATAAAAACAGGGATCCGGTTCAATTTCCCTCCCGGGGAATGGAATTAACCGAAAGAAGAATCGCCATATTGAATAGCACCACCCCGTCGCCCATCTGTACCGCCGTAGAAGACATTGAAGATAAAGACGGGCAGATGGCCGGCACGCGTGTAAGGATCCATTTTCCCCTTACAGCAATTATAAGCAACTTCAAAAACAACTCCTTATGATCAATTACATCCTTATCGACGATGAACCGAAAAATATCCGGATCTTACAAAAGATGCTGGAAGAATTCTGCCCTGACGCCAGCTTTGCAGGTTCCGCCACTCAGTTGAATGAAGGGGAAGACCTCGTCCTGAAAGTGAAACCAGACCTGATATTTTTAGATATTCAATTGCCCTATGGAAATGCATTCGATCTCCTGGACCGGCTCCAGCCCATCACATTCGAAGTCATCTTTGTGACGGCCTTCAACGACTATACCCTCAAGGCCTTTCGTTACTCCGCCCTGGATTATTTGTTAAAGCCCGTAAACATCAATGAATTGGTAGCGGCGTTCCAAAAGGCAAGCGAAAAGCTGAGGCTCCGCAAGGTCAATCTCCAGCTGAATACCCTGCTCTCCAACCTCCGCCAGTCGGAATCCACTTCACATAAGCTGGCATTGCCCAACGCCGAAAGCCTTGTCTTCATCAATGTCGGCGATATCGTCCGTTGCGAAGCCAAGGGTGGCTATACCGCCTTTTTCATGAAGAATGGGGATAAAATCGTGTCGACGAGGGCCATCAAGGAATACGAAGACCTGTTGCCTTCCGACATCTTCATCCGCATCCATAACAGCCATATCATCAATATCCAGTATGTAAAGAAATACCACAAAGGCCGGGGAGGCTATATCGAGATGGAAGGGAACGTCTCTGTCGAGGTATCGATCCGGCGCAGGAACGAATTCCTGGGACGTTTTGGTTTTTGACCCGCCCCTCAGCCCAAACAGGCCTCACCGCTGCGTCCCTTTATGCGCCTTCATCCAGAGTTTAGCGAACAATGTAATCTGTTGCGGCCACGTTATTAATATGTTAACTGTGAAATAATTGCTTTCCGCCTACCGTTGTAGTATCAAATTTGCAATTAAAATCACCAATTCCCATTCACCACTTTAAAAGAAAGTCATGAAAAAACTTGTCTTCATCCTGTCCATCTTCCTGGTATCCGCATCCTTCTCCCATCTCCAGGCCCAGTTCATCAGCATCGACGTCATTTCCGGAAACCGCCCGCCAGCCCCCAATGAAATTAGCCTGATGAGAGCAGAAGAGCAAAGACACCCCAAGATCGCCGATGCCATGCATAGCATCGAAAGGTCTATGCGCGACCTGCATGCAGCCCCGGATGATTTCGGTGGCCACAAAGCACAAGCTGAATCCGATCTCAGGGCAGCTTACATTTCACTCAGAAAGGCTCTGTACTATCGTCTCTGGCATTAATCGCCCGACGTCACATCATCTTATTGGGAATGCCCGTCCAAATGGACGGGCATTTGCCATTCTTACCGCCTGATCATCCGCCGCCCCAGCGAGTCCGCGGGCCCCATGATCTCATCCAGTTTCTTTTCGTATTCCATCCGGGAAATGGCTTTATTCTCCGAAGGCGCCCTGAGATCGGCGCTGGCCACCTTAGCCGTGATTGTCGTGGCGACAAAAACGATTGCCCCGCTGTCCACATCCAGTCTGAGGATAACCCCCGGCAGACCATCGAACCGATCGGGCCCCGCCGCCAGCGGAATATCTTCGCTGTACCATGCCACCGCTTTTCTCCCACCGCGCATGACCGCTGTCGCCTTCTTACAAAAATGTCCCAGCACCGTAGATGTATCAGGCGATAATTTCCACGCCTGAGATCTGACGGAATCCCTGATGACATACTTCTTGTCTTCCAGGTTCGTCTCTTCCAGCAAACGCCGGTCTGATAAATTCTTGTACAGGACCGCTTCATCGCCGGGGCCGCCTAACTTAATGACCATCGCACTACCCGACGGGGCAAAGGGATCGGGAGCATCATCTTTCGGCATGCCCTTGTATACCGCAATACTATCCTGGTACACCAACTGGAATTGACCGGACTGGAACTGGGGTATCATCGCCCGCATCTGTTCGTCCGGCAGATGACGCCAGACATCCATTGTCCGGGTGTAAACAATCGTACCCTGCAGCGGCTGGGCGACAACAGACACAGCGGACAAGAACCCGGCGGCCAGGCAACCGCTCATGACAAAGGCCATCGGGAGGCGCCATTTTTTGTAAGGATAATTCATAGAGAGCTGTTTTTTTCAAAACTAGGCCCCTCCCATGTTAACAAAGGCTGACATAACGTTAATCAACGTTAATACCTGTTTTCAGTACCTGCACATCGGGCTATATTTGCAATCAATCACCGCATCAATGCCTCCATCACTTCCATCCGGCAAACTAAGGCTCTCCGCCACCCTGATGATCTTCGCCATCATCGGCATCGGCGTCTTTCAGGGCTATTGGCTGAAAAAGCTATATACGGAAGAATGGGCAGCACTACAAAAGGAGACGAATATTGCCTTCCGGGACGCCATCTACAAACTACAATTGGAGAGGTTCCACAAGGATACCGTCTTTGCCGGACATAACCTGCCCGACAATTTATTCCTTATAGATATGCTGGACAGCCTCAGAGACAGACTACCCGACCCGGAGCTGCCCCCCAAAGGCGAAGGCGCCATGACGACGTTCTCGATTGAAACCCGTCCCGGCAAAGACAGCACCCTCCGGAAGATCACCAGCACCATATTCACGCCCGGTGCAGATTCCACCACCGGCCCACATCGGGCGCAAGCACCCTACATGGTCATGCACCTTCTGGCTGACAAGGACAGCACCAGTACAAACCTGTCCGCAGGCGAGATCGACTCCGCCTATCGTCGCGAGCTCGCCAAAAGCCAGATCACTATCCCTTATACGATCCGCTGTTCCATCCGGTCTTCGCCGGGTAAAGAAACGGACTCCCTGAAGACCAGTGTCGTTAATGTCGGGCTGTCTAAGGCCTATGGCTATCAGGCTACCTTCGGCAACACCACCGGCTATCTCCTCGGCCGGATGAAGCTGCCTATCTCCATGGCCCTCCTGTTACTGGCGTTTATCACCGCAGCCTTCGTATTCCTGTACTTTAATCTTCAACAACAGCAGCGCCTTGCCATCACCAGAGATGAATTCATCGGCAACATGACCCACGAACTCAAGACGCCCATCGCCACCGTACAGGTAGCCGTAGAAGCGCTGCGACATTTCAATGCCCTCGACGATCCGAAAAAGACAAAGGAATATCTCGACATCTCCGCCATCGAACTGCAGCGACTATCCATGCTCGTTGACAAGGTGCTGAGACTGTCGCTGTTCGAGAACAAGGCC
>Ga0302303_10001087_pt1 | contig 18493 bp, 14 predicted proteins | sample III_Palsa_E2_1_FD_194542 | JGI IMG/M metagenome (GOLD analysis project Ga0302303, IMG submission 194542) | Peat permafrost microbial communities from Stordalen Mire near Abisko, Sweden - III_Palsa_E2_1 | ecosystem: Environmental > Terrestrial > Soil > Palsa > Peat permafrost | place: Sweden...
AAAAAAGCCTCCCAAAAGAGGCTTTCAATATCATATTTGCTAAAATAATGGAGCTTAATATAAAACTACAACTGTACAACCAATGCATAGCCTACGTACAAAAACGTATGGACGAAGCCGAACATGCCTTTAAAGATGCCGAGCAGGCACAAAACGAAGATACCAAAAGCAGCGCGGGGGATAAATACGAAACAGGCCGCGCCATGATGCAGCAGGAAAAAGACCGCAATACCATCCAACTGAACGAGGCTAATAAATTAATGGTAGCCTTAACCCATATCGGCACAAAAGGAACATCGCTTGTGGCTGAGAACGGTAGCGTGGTTGTTACCGATAGCGGCAAATTTTATATAGCCATTAGCGCGGGCACATTAGTGGTTAATGGCGAGGCCTATTTCGCGGTATCGGCGGCATCGCCTATCGGCTTAAAACTAAAAGGATTAAAAACCGGGAATGAATTTAATTTGAACGGAAAGGCATATAAAATTGCGGAGGTTATGTGATCGCGGTTTGTTGAGACAACTCCAACAAAGGCAAAAAAAGTACACAAAAAACCAATGCCATTTCGAAAAAGGTACGAGAGAGAAATCTTCTACAAGCGACTTGCGGATTTGCATGACCGATCTGCATTTCGTGATGGCATAGCGTAGAAGATTTCTCGCTATCGCTCGAAATGACATCGGTATAAAATCAGATCCACAAAAAAAGGGATATAGCCTAAACCACATCCCTTTTGAATTTTGAATTTTAACTTTTGAATTAAAACTAGTATCTGTAGTACTCTGGTTTAAACGGCCCATCAACAGTTACGCCGATGTATTCTGCCTGGTCCTGGTCTAAAACTTCCAGTTCAACACCTATTTTGGCCAGGTGCAAACGGGCAACTTTTTCGTCAAGGTGTTTAGGCAGGGTATAAACCTTGTTTTCGTATTTATCGCCATTGTTCCAAAGCTCCAGCTGGGCCAAAGTTTGGTTGGTGAAGGAGTTGCTCATTACAAAGCTTGGGTGGCCGGTGGCGCAGCCCAGGTTCACTAAGCGGCCTTCGGCTAAAACTAAAACATCGCTGCCGTCGATAGTATATTTATCAACCTGCGGTTTAATTTCAATTTTGGTATTGCCATAAGTACCGTTTAACCAGGCCATGTCAATCTCGTTATCAAAGTGGCCAATATTACAAACAATGGCTTTGTCCTTCAGCGCGCGGAAGTGCTCTTCGCGAACGATGTTCATGTTACCGGTAGCGGTAACCACAATATCAGCTTCTTTAATGGCGGTGCCTAATTTTTTAACTTCGAAACCTTCCATAGCAGCCTGTAGGGCGCATATAGGGTCAATTTCAGTAACAATTACACGTACACCAGCGTTGCGTAATGAATCGGCCGATCCTTTACCTACATCGCCATAACCGCAAACTACAGCCACTTTACCGGCCATCATTATATCGGTAGCACGGCGGATGGCATCAACCAATGATTCGCGGCAGCCGTATTTGTTATCGAATTTCGATTTGGTAACCGAATCGTTTACGTTAATGGCAGGCATTGGCAGCGTACCGGCTTTCATGCGCTCATATAAGCGGTGAACGCCTGTGGTAGTTTCTTCTGATAAACCTTTAATGCCGGCAACCAGTTCCGGAAATTTATCCAAAACCATATTGGTCAAATCGCCGCCATCATCTAATATCATATTCAGCGGCTGGCGATCCTCGCCAAAAAATAAGGTTTGTTCAATACACCAGTCAAATTCTTCGGCATTCATACCTTTCCAGGCATAAACCGAACCACCGGCAGCAGCTATAGCGGCAGCGGCATGATCCTGGGTTGAAAATATATTGCACGACGACCAGGTTACTTCGGCACCCAGTTCTATCAATGTTTCAATTAAAACGGCGGTTTGGATGGTCATGTGCAGGCAGCCTGCAATACGGGCACCTTTCAATGCTTTCGACGGACCGTACTCCTTGCGCAGCGCCATTAAGCCCGGCATTTCGGCCTCGGCTAATTCTATCTCTTTACGACCCCATTCAGCCAATGAAAAGTCTTTTACTTTGTACTTTACGTAAGCGGTTTCTACTGATGACATGTTTTTCAAATTTTTTGAATTGCAAAAATAGGCAATATAAATGTGTAATTAAAATTGTGATTACAACCACGCGAAAAGCTGATTGTTTGGTGATAAATTTATTTGGCTGCGGCTGCCCGGCTGTTATTTTTTAAAAAAGGATCAAATTGTAACACCTGTTGTTTAAATAAAATATAAATGCGGTGTAAAATAATCAGGAGCGCGGGTATGCCCAGCCAGTGCGCGTGAAAAGAATGGTAAACATCGCCATGCAATAAATAAGCTATGGAATGCCCCAGCCCGCAGCCGGGGCACCAGTTAAAGCCCATTAGTTTTAGCGGGCACAGCGTAAAATGCGTTGCCTGTGAAGGATGGCTTACAGCCAGCGCTATGATAGCCGCCACCCAAAAAACCAACTCGAAATATCGCTGAAAAAGCTGTTTAATCAACCTTGTTTGATTTTGTGGTGAGCAATAAAGATACCGCTAATGAACTTAATAAACCAATTAACAGGGCAGCGAACATGCGGCCCGAAAAATCGCTGATGTTGCGGCCGGCCTGGATATAGCTTATATAAAGTATGGCGCCAAAAATGGCAACTATACCCGCCAGTACCAATATTTTAAAGCACTGTATAAGGGCTTCTAAAAAACCCATCTTTCCGCCGCAATCGGTATCGCGGTAGCTGCGGATGCCAAAATACAAGCCCGCTATGGGTATAATGATGGATACGTATTCAAAAGGCGAAACCTTGTCGGCAACAAGGTCATAATGGGCAAGGTGCATAATAAACAACCATAAGCCGCTTAAAACTCCGATAACAATTCCTGTTATTATTGCATTAGCATTCTTCATTGTAATAGTATTTGGTTAAGTGATTGGCTGAAACGCGAATAGTGTATTAAAGCTATAACTAAAAAATGATTAACCCGCAATATTGTTTTACAATTAATCACAATTCGGCTCAATTAGCTTAAAACCTCTTTTTTGCGTATATTTGCAGCAGTTTGAACATCCGTGATATATTAGATAGATATAAGGCTGATGAACGGATAAAAGCGCTGGCGCAAGCCTTGAACGCGTCAAAAAGTCCCAGGATTCAGTTGCGTGGTTTAGTCGGATCGAGCGATTCGGCTATGGCGGTAGCTTTGTATTTTTTGCAGCACAAGCACATGATATTTGTACTGCCCGAAAGAGAAGAAGCCGGCTATTTTCAGGCCGACCTGGAGAACCTCACCGGCAAGGAAGTATTGCTTTTCCCATCATCATACCGCAAAGCTTTTGAATTTACACAGCCCGATAGCAGCAATGTGCTGGCGCGAGCCGAAGTACTGAATGAGCTGAACCATTCCACAGAGTTTGGCCAGCTGATAGTAACCTATCCCGAAGCTTTGGCCGAAAAGGTGATAGACCGTGCCTCGCTCGAAAAAAATACCCTCGAAATTTCCGTTAGCAATAAGCTCAGTATCGATTTTATCAACGAGTTTTTGGTAGAATACGACTTCGACCGGGTTGATTTTGTGTATGAGCCGGGGCAGTTCTCCGTTCGCGGCGGTATTGTTGATATTTTCTCCTTCTCGCATGAGCTGCCCTATAGAGTGGAGTTTTTTGGCGATATGATAGAATCCATTCGCACCTTTGAAATAGAGAGCCAGCTATCGGTAGAGCAGGTGAAGAGCATCACCATTGTGCCTAACGTTCAATCCAAATTCCTCACCGAAAATAACATTTCGCTGCTGGAATATGTGGATGCCGGCACCCAGGTTTGGATAAAGGACGTACAATTTACGCTGGATATTATCCGCGACGGCTATAAAAAAGCCACGCAATTATGGAAGGCGCTGTCTGCCGACGAAAAGAACCAGAACCCCGACTGGATCGATCCCAAATTTGGTTTTACCGATGAAAAGCTCATCTCCGATCAATTATTTGATTTCCCGGTAATAGAGTTTGGCAAGCAGTTTTTTTACCAGCCGAATGCTACCATTAATTTTGATATGCGCCCGCAGCCATCCTTCAACAAGGATTTTAGCCTGCTGATCCATAATTTTAAAAATAACGAGGCCGATAAGATAGAAAACTTTATCCTTACCGATTCCGCCCGACAGGTGGAACGGCTTTACGCTATTTTGGACGACCTGGACAAAACCGTAAAGTTTACGCCGGTAAGTATTTCCATCCGAGAGGGTTTTGTGGATAGGGAACAAAAACTGGCTTGCTACACCGATCACCAGATCTTCGATCGTTATTATAAATACAAGCTCAAAAAAGGTTACCAGCGTTCGCAGGCCATCACCCTGAAGGAATTGCGCGAGCTTAAACCCGGCGATTACGTTACCCACATCGATCACGGCATAGGCAAATACGCCGGGCTGGAAAAAGTAGAGGTAAGTGGCAAAATGCAGGAAATGATCCGCCTGGTTTATGCCGATAATGATCTGCTGTACGTGAACATCAACTCGCTTAACCGCATATCCAAATACAGCGGAAAAGAGGGCGCCGTACCCAAAATGAACAAGCTGGGCACCGATACCTGGGAACGCCTGAAGAAAACAACAAAAAAAAAAGTTAAAGACATCGCCCGCGACCTGATCAAGCTTTATGCCGTGCGTAAGGCGCAGCAGGGCAACGCTTTTTCGCCCGACAGCTATTTGCAAACCGAACTGGAAGCTTCCTTTATTTATGAGGACACGCCCGACCAGGAAAAAGCCACCGCCGATTTTAAAAAAGACATGGAATCGCCGCACCCTATGGACAGGCTTATTTGCGGCGATGTGGGCTTTGGTAAAACCGAGGTAGCCATCCGCGCGGCCTTTAAAGCCGTTGCCGACAGCAAGCAGGTAGCCATCCTGGTGCCAACTACTATTTTAGCGGCGCAGCATTACAAAACATTTTCGGATAGGCTCAAGGGTTTCCCCTGCAACATCGATTACGTGAACCGCTTTAAAAGCAGTAAGCAGATCAAAGACACCCTGGAAAAGCTGAAGGACGGCAAGGTGGATATCATCATCGGCACGCACCGCCTGGTGAGCAAGGATGTGAAGTTTAAGGATTTGGGCCTGATGATTATCGATGAGGAACAAAAATTTGGCGTAAGCACCAAGGAAAAGCTGAAGCAAATGCGCGCCAATGTGGATACGCTTACGCTTACCGCTACACCGATACCGCGTACACTGCACTTCTCGCTAATGGGCGCGCGCGATCTTTCCATCATCTCCACCCCGCCGCCCAATCGCCAGCCTGTTGTTACCGAGCTGCATGTGTTTAACGATAAACTGATAAAAGAAGCCGTTGAATTTGAGGTGAACCGCGACGGTCAGGTGTTCTTTATCCATAACCGGGTAAACGACCTGCCGCAACTGGGCGCCATGATCCACAAACTGGTGCCTAAGGCCAGGATAGGCATAGCGCACGGTCAGCTGGAGGGTGATGCCCTGGAAGATGTGATGCTGAAATTTGTGAACGGCGAGTACGATGTACTGGTGGCCACCACCATTATTGAGGCCGGTTTGGATATTCCGAACGCCAATACCATTATCATTAACCATGCCCACATGTTTGGTTTGAGCGATCTGCACCAGATGCGCGGCCGTGTGGGGCGAAGCAATAAAAAAGCGTACTGTTATTTGCTAAGTCCGCCCCTGTCAACGCTTACCAACGAGGCCCGCAAGCGCCTGAGCGCCATTGAAGAATTCAGCGACTTGGGCAGCGGGTTTAACGTTGCCATGCGCGACTTGGACATTCGCGGCAGCGGTAACCTGTTAGGTGCCGAGCAAAGCGGCTTTATTGCCGAAATTGGCTTCGAAATGTACCACAAGATACTGGACGAGGCCATACAGGAACTGAAGGAAGATGAATTTAAAGGCGTATTCCCCGATGATAAGCCGAGGCCCTTCATCGCCTTTACACAAATAGATACCGACCTGGAGATATTGATCCCCAATGAATATGTAACCAGCCTGTCCGAACGCTACAACCTTTACTCCGACCTGGCTAAGCTGGAAAACGAGGTAGAGCTGGACGCCTTTCAGCAGCAACTGCACGATAGGTTCGGCCCCATCCCAACCCAGGTACACGCCCTGCTGAACACCATGCGCCTGCAATGGCTGGGCAAAGCCATCGGTTTCGAGAAGATCTCGCTCAAAAAAGGCGTGCTGCGCGGCTATTTTATCACCAACCAGCAATCGCCCTATTTCGAAACCGCGGCCTTTCGGCAGGTGCTCAACTTTGTACAAGCCAACCCGCGAAGGACTAATTTAAAAGAAGTAAAAAACACCCTGCGCATCAGCATTGAAGGCGTAAGCGGTATTATTGAAGCCGTAGAGTTATTGGGTGGGATATTGGAACCGGTAACCGCTTAACTAACCATTTGTCATTGCGAGCGATAGCGTGGCAATCTCGTAGCTGTGCTTAGCTGGTGTGCATTGGGTACGGGGTTATTTAACTATCGTACCAACCTTCACTTAAATCGCTCCATGATGGGTTATTGGAAACTATAAAGTCGATCTTCTTTTGCCTTGAACCCGCTTTTAATTGTTTTTCCCGGGCATAGTATCTTGTACCCATTGGTATTCTTCATAATACACCAGCTTATTACACTCGTATTTGGCTGAGAAACCCTTATATATTTTTAGTTTATGCTCGGATATGCGGCTTTGTAAATTATTAGTAACACCTATGTATAAAACGATATTTGCCTTATTAGTTAAATTAAAATATAGGTGTAGTATTCATGTACTTTCATTATGATAAAAATACAAACTTTATCATACTATATATGCTGGCTTAGGAAGCATCTCGTGTGGTTTACCTATCGTATAAGCAATGGCTACGAGGTTGCTTCGTCGTACCTCCTCGCAATGACAGGGTTTTGTTACGGCACTTGGTTTACTGCCACCTGCTTATAAATATCCTTCAAATTTCTCCCCATTTCCTTATAATCCAAGCCGTAGCCTACTACAAAGTGGTTCTCAATTTCAAAGCCTACGTATTTTAGCTCTTCTATTTTGGTTAGCAGCGATGCCGGTTTTAGCAGCAGGGAGCACAATTTAATGGAGGCGGGTTCTTTAACCTTTAGTTTATCTATCAGGTAGTGGGCGGTGTTGCCGGTATCAACAATATCCTCAATAATGAGCACGTCGCGGCCCTTTATATCAACGCTAAAATCAATATCGTCGCGTATTTTTAGCTTGCTGGTGGTGCCGCCGTAGTAGCTGGCCAGCTTGGTAAAGGTAATTTCGCAGGGGATGTCTATTTGTTTTATCAAGTCGGCAATAAACAGGAAGCTGCCGTTAAGTACACCTACAAATACCGGTTTACTGTCTTTATAATCCGTATTAAGCTGTGCGCCAATTTCTTTCACGCGCTTTTCAATTGCGGCGGATTTTATAAGCGGCTCAAAATCAAGGTCTACTAATTTCATTTGCCTAATATAGCCATAATGTTATACAGTCAAAAAATAAACCGAAATTTTTAACATTTGGCTTTATTTAAATTTCACAACGTTGGTTAATGTGTATTTTTATTGCCGGTTGAAAACCGCCTTGTTTAAATTTATTACTTATAAAAAACGAAAATGGATTCCAGAATTGCTTATGTGAACTCGACCCGCACAGACGAAGAACTTTTAGAAAGGGTTGATAACCGCCAAAAATACCTTCCGGAAACCACTGAAGCGGCTGTAGCCGAACTTACACGCCGGGGCCACACCTTCACTGATGAAGAATTAACTGTAATTGATCAGGATATGCAGGCTCAGCGCAATAACGCGGCATTGGTGGGCAGCAGGGTAAGTTTATATAGTAAGGAATATAAAAATGTGATAGTTAATGACCCCGATGCTGCTTTGATGTATTCGCGGCTGGCTTTATACTTTTTTACCCTTTTTATGGGCGCTTTTTTCGGATCGGTTATGATGGCAATGAATATAGCAAAAACCGAAAACCGGGGTAAAGCATTGTGGGCAGTGCTGTTTGGCGTAGCGTTTACCGCGGTGCAGATAACTATTATGGAAAGCATTAAAAATCCAAGCAGCTCCTATTCTATTTTATTTGGCGCCGCCTCCGCCTACTGCCTCGATTATTTTTTTTGGCGGCAGTTTATAGGCTATGCCACATTTTACCGGGCACGGCCCATTTGGGTGCCCTTAATAATTGCTTTGGTATTGGCTGGTTTGATTATGCTATCAATAATTTATGCAGGGTAAGCGGAGTAAGATCAGGCTTAAGCCCTGCATGGATTTACACAGGTCGGATTAATGAAGGCTTAATACTATCTTTGTCCCCAACATGATCGATTACCAGGTATACGCTTTACCCAACGGCATCAGGCTATTATTCAAGCATTCGCCATCCACCATTACCCATTGCTGCTTTATTGTGAACGCCGGCTCGCGCGATGAGCCGGAGCACAAGGAGGGCCTGGCGCATTTTATTGAGCACCTGTTGTTTAAAGAAACCGAAAAGCGCAGCACCAGCCAGATACTTAACCGGCTGGAACTGGTGGGCGCCGACCTGAACGCCTATACCACTAAGGAATATACCTGCATCCACGCCTCGCTGCTAAAACAGCATATAGAGCGCACTATTAATCTGTTTGAAGATATTTTGTTCCACTCCACCTTCCCGCAGGAGGAAATGGAAAAAGAGCGCGGGGTGATACTGGACGAGATCGCCTCGTACGAGGATCAGCCGGAGGAAGCCATACAGGATGATTTTGAAGCCCTGCTGTTTAAGGATCACCCCATTGGTAAAAATATTTTGGGCACGCCCGAAACGGTTACCGCCATTAACCAAACCGATATTAAAAACTTTATGGCGGCCAATTACAACACCGGCGAAATGGTGTTTGCTGTTTTTGGCGACTACGACTTTAACAAGCTGATCAAGCTGTTTGAGAAATATTTTGGCTGGATAGCGCCCAATCATACCGAAAAGATCAGGATAGCGCCGAATGGCAATTATGGCTCGTCACAAACCTTACATAAGCCCATATCGCAAACGCATTGCATTTTGGGCAATACCGCTTACCCGGCCAAGCATCCTAAAAGATACGGCTTGCTGCTGCTGAATAATTTGCTGGGCGGCATGGGCATGAGCAGCCGGCTAAACCTGGAGATAAGGGAAAAGCACGGCATCGCTTATACCATCGAATCGAACTATACCACCTTTTCCGATACGGGTATTTTCTCCATATATTTTGGTACCGATGCGGAGAAAACCGCCAAAGCCATGCGCCTGGTTCAAAAGGAGCTGAAGAAACTGCGCGAGCAAAGGCTGGGTACGCTGCAATTGCAGCAGGCCAAACAAAAATTTATAGGGCAGATAGCCCTTGCCGAAGAAAACCGGATGAGCCTGATCATCGGTATGGCAAAAAGTCTGCTTGATTTTGGGCACGTGGATTCGCTGGAGCAGGTATTCGCTAAAATTAACGCGGTAAGCGCTGATGAAATGCTGGAAATAAGCAACGAGATTTTTGATGATGCAAAGATGATAACCTTGCTATTTGAGCCTAAGGAATAATCCTGTATTTTTGTAAAATGAAATTTCCAATAATTGCCTACGGAGATCCTGTTTTAAGGCGAAAAGCTACCTCGATAGAGCCTGACGAGTATCCGCATATTAAACAAACCATTGCCGATATGTTCGAAACCATGTACGCCGCGCATGGTGTAGGTTTGGCAGCGCCGCAGGTGGGCTTATCCATGCGGTTGTTTGTGATAGATGCATCGGTATTTGCTGATGAGCAGCCATCCTTAAAAGATTTTAAAAAGGCTTTTATCAACGCCACCATCCTGGAAGAAAGCGGCGAGGAATGGCCCTTTAATGAAGGCTGCCTAAGCATACCCGATATACGGGAAGATGTATACCGCAAACCAAAGGTTACCATATCCTATTACGACGAGGAGTGGAAACATCACGAAGAAACCTTCTCGGGCATGGCGGCACGCATTATACAGCACGAGTACGACCATATTGAAGGCAAATTATTTATTGACAAGCTTAACCCGCTGCGTAAACGCCTGATAGAAAAAAGGCTGAACGATATTTCGAAAGGGATAGTGGATGTGGAATATAAAATGAAATTTCCGGCGGTTAAAAAGGGCCGTTAATTAATTACTGCTGCCACTATCATCAGTCTGCCTGCTCTTATCGCCCTGCGATATCTGGTTGATGAGGCTGCCCCATGCAAGCGGGTTCAACAATGGATTTGGCGTTATGGAGTGCGAATTCTCGATATTGGAGTTTAAATACTGGTAATTACCGTCCTGTATCTCCTGCCCGTCGCGCGGCAGGGTACTAATTAGGGCCACAATGGAGGTGCGGCTTACATTCTTTTTGGCTATCTCCAGGTCGTCATCAGCAATTTTCATCGCTAAAAAATCCTTCTTAAACTCATCCGTAGTGGCCCATGGGAACACATGAAAAGTTGGCAGGTTAATGATCATCGGTTTTATCATCACCTGTATGGTATAGCTTTTACCGGTAACATTGGCCGGTATAACAACGGTTGTGGCGGCATAGCCAATGCAGGTAAACTGCAAAGTATCCTGCTCATGCGCCACAAACGAAAAATAACCCTGGTAGTTTGAGGCGTAAACGGTTTTGTGCGTAGCCACATTAGTAATATTTACATAAGGCACTACTGCTTTGTCACTATCGGCGTTGTGTACAATACCAGTAAACTGCACCAAAGGCTTATCCTGCTTTTGTGCGAACGCGGTTGCGGTTATCAATAAAAATAAAATGCCAATTATGTGTTTCATTTGCCTTTCAGCGCTTATGCTTTATAGTATTATTTATATCAAATTCTGTTCCGAAAAATTAAGCAAAAATAGGGTATTAAAGCACGCGCCAATGCAATTTAACAATACTTAACATTATCTTAAATTTTCAGGAAGCACCGCGTTGGGGTCGTCAATATCGGTTAGGTTTATGGCTTCGATGCCTTCAATTTCCGGTACGGCCCTTTTAATGGCCTGTTCAATACCGGCCTTCAATGTCATAATGCTCATAGGGCATGATCCGCATGAACCCAGCAATTTGAGCCTTACTATATTATCCGGAGTTATCTCCTCAATAGAAACGTTCCCGCCATCAGCCTCCAAATACGGACGAATTGTATCCAACGCTGCTTCCACCTGATCTAATAAACTCATTCTTATTTAATTATAAAAAGTAAAGTTATTAATTATTTACAATATTTGTTTGGCTGATCAATATTTTTGCATTCGCTATGGAAACCTGTTGCGCTACCTTTTGGGCCATAGCCATAAAAGCTTTGGATTGTACGGTGCTTTCATCCAGCACTATAGGCGTTCCCGCGTCGCCCGAATCGCTGATGCCTTTTACCAGCGGTATCTCGCCCAAAAACGGAACATCCAGTTGCTCAGCCAGTTTTTGGCCGCCGCCCTGCCCAAAAATGTAGTATTTATTGTCCGGCAGTTCGGCAGGGGTAAAGTACGACATGTTTTCCACTATGCCCAATATCGGCACGTTAATGGCATCCATCATAAACATGCCTATCCCTTTTTTTGCATCGGCCAGCGCCACATTTTGCGGTGTGGTAACAATTACCGCGCCCGTAACCGGGAAGCTTTGCGTAATGGTGATGTGTATATCGCCTGTACCCGGCGGCAAATCTACCACCAAATAGTCCAGTTCGCCCCAGTCGCCATCATTAAACAACTGCTTTACCGCTGTGGATACCATTGGCCCGCGCCAGGGCACAGGTTGGTTCGGGTCGGTAAAAAAGCCTATGGATAACAACTTAACGCCATATTTTTCAATCGGTTCAATGCGGGTTTTGCCCTCATCGGTTTTGCCTGCCTTTGGGCGGGCATTCTCCAGCCCGAACATGATGGGGATGGATGGGCCGTAAATATCGGCATCTATCAAACCCACTTTCGAGCCAGCCTTTGCCAGGCCCAGCGCCAGGTTTACGGCCACGGTTGATTTACCAACCCCGCCCTTGCCCGATGCTACGGCAATAATATTTTTTACGCCCGGCACGCCGGTATTTTTTTGCGTGGTAACGTGCGATGTCATGTTGATATGCACCTCGGCATCCTTGCTTACAAAATAGCTGATGGCGTTACGGCAGGCATTCTCAATCATGGCCTTCAGCGGGCAGGCCGGCGTGGTCAATATCACCGAAAAACTTACCCGGTTGCCATCAATTTGTATATCCTGTATCATGTTAAGGGTAACCAGGTCCTTTTTCAGGTCCGGTTCCTCCACATTGCCCAGGGCTTGTAGTATTTGCTCTTTAGTGATCGTCATATATAAATTAAAGCAAATTTACTAAAACGAGCGGTGGTTTTGTCATGTGAATGATAAAATGCATTGGTGGATGGGTGGGTGTGATGCATTGACAAAATAACGTCAACGTAAGATACCCCAATAATTATAAAGTTTATTAAATTTACAAGAACAAAATTGAATTAACCGAAACCTCTTACGATGAAACGCGGAATTTATATTATCGCCTTTTTATGCCTCATCAATAATTGCCGGGGGGATGTACCGGACATAGTAATTAAGCGTTTTAGGCAAATTGCTGTACTGATACAAGAGAACAAGGTTGTTGAGCTATCAAAAATGATTGCTTATCCGCTTAAAAGGCCGAATCCGCTGCCTGACATTACAACAGCAGAAAAGTTTGTGGCCTACTATCCTACATTGATCGACGATGTGTTTAAGCGGCAAATTAAACTCTACAATGACTCGGATATATTTGAGCATCACGGTTATTATGGCTTGGTTGGCGGACCCTTTAGTGGCGAAATATGGTTAGATGAGAACGGTAAGATCATCTCCATAAATTATAGCTCCCCGGCGGAAATCGCGCTAAGTAAGCAATTAACCAAATCAATTCAGGCGCATATTTACCCTTCTGTTAATACCTGGGTTCAGAATATTGTGGTTTGTAAGTCTCAAAGTTTGCTAATAAGGGTCGACTCAACCAAAAACGGTATTAGGTATGTGTGCTGGACTAAAGGGCATTCGAGTTCAGAAAAGCCTGATCTGGTTTTGGATCATGGAATTGAAGAAGCGCAAGGCACTGAAGGTGGCTGGACCTGGACATTTGTGAACGGCGACTGGACCTATGTGGTAGATGATGTGGAAACGTGTGAAAGCGATAAAGGCTGCGGATTTTTTCTTCGCCTGCTTTATAAAGATAACCTGAAAAGCTCCGTTAAACTTAGCGAAATTAAATAGCTCTTTTCCAATAAAAACAGTATCGCTTGTTCCCCTAAAGAAACATTTTCCCACTCCCCACGTTTGTATCGGATAAGATTTAGTTTAGTTTTGGAATAAATATTTATAAATGCGTCGCCTTAAACCTAAATATATTCGTGTTGCCGGTATTGTATTGCTCTGTTTGGTGGTAATTATTTTAATTGGCGGCTACGTTGCTTATACCAAACGCGAAGCACTTTTACAAAGAGAGCTTACCAAAGCCGAGCTGAAGGTAAAAAAAGATTATAACCTGGATGTTAAAATTGGTTCGGCGGGTTTTACCGGCCTTAGCACCGTATCGTTTACGGATATTACCATCGTTCCGGAGGATCGCGATAGTTTACTGGATATAAAAAAACTCTCCATCAGCGTAAAATTATTACCGCTGATACTGGGCAAGGTAAAACTATCGGACGTAAGCCTTGACGATGGGCATTTGAACCTTACCGACATTAACCATGTAAAAAACTTCGATTTTCTGTTCAAAAAGAAAAAAGATACTACCACCACCATTAAAATTAACCTGGCAAAGCTGGCCAATAATTTTGTGAACCAGTTGTTATACAAAATCCCCGATAACCTCGATCTTAAAAACTTCCTGGTAACTTTTACTACCGATAGCGCCCGTTTAAAGCTGTTAACCACCACCGCGGCCATTAAAGGCGGCAATTTATCATCAACCATTAATGTAGACGATGGCGAGGCAACCTGGCATGTAACAGGAAAAATGCACCCATCAGATAAGGATATTGATGTAAAGCTTTACGCCGATGGTAAAAAGGTGGAACTGCCCATTATTGATAAGCGCCTTAAAGGCACAGTGGGCTTTGATACCATCACCACCCGCCTTACTAAGGAGGAATATGACGGCGATGAAACCAAAATATACGGCTACTGGTCGGTAAGTAATTTGGTGATCAGTAAGCAGGGGCTATCCTCGGCCCCTATAGTAGTGCCCAATGCCTCGATAGATGCCAATGTGTTTGTAGGCGGCAATTATATATCGCTGGATAGCTCCTCGGTTATCCACCTGAAAAGCATGACGGCTAATCCTTATATTAAATATACGCTTAGTCCGGTTAAAATTTATGAGCTGAAGCTGAATACCGGCTGGCAAAAAGCGCAGGATATTTTCAATTCCTTTCCTTCGGGGATATTTGACGCGCTGGATGGCATACAGGTTGCCGGAAAACTGGATTACAGCCTGAATTTTTATCTGGATAGTTCGGACCCGGATAATGTGCAGTTCAATTCGCAGCTCAACAAGCAGAATTTCAGCATCACCAAATACGGCAATACCGACCTCACCATGCTTAACCGACCCTTTGTGCATACGCCCTACGAAAAGGGCGAAAAAGTGCCCTCGTTTGTTGTCGGCCCGCAAAACCCTGATTTTACGCCGCTGGAGGATATAGCGCCCGACCTGCGCAACGCCGTAATGACGGCCGAAGACCCTACCTTTTATACCAATAATGGTTTTGTGGAAGAATCCATCCGTAAATCCATCGCTACCGACTATAAGGAGCGTAAGTTTAAGCGGGGCGGCAGCACCATATCCATGCAACTGGTTAAGAATGCCTTTTTGAACCGCGATAAAAACCTGGCCCGCAAAATTGAGGAGATCCTGATCGTATGGATGATAGAGAACAATCACCTGATGACCAAGGACCGCATGCTGGAGGTTTATTTTAATATCATAGAGTGGGGCTATCATATATATGGCATTGGGCCTGCCGCGCGCTATTATTTTGGCAAAACACCCGCGCAGCTTACCCTGGGCGAAAGTATTTACCTGGCCAGCATTGTACCGCGCCCCAAAGCCGGCCTGTATTCTTTTTTGCCCGATGGCAGCCTGCGGCCCGGCTTGCACGGCTATTTTAACCTGATAGGCAATTTAATGGCCGGGCATGGCAAGGCGCAGCGCGATAGCAATGCTTATGGTTATTACAGCGTGCGTTTAAGGGAAAGCCTGCGTAAGGAAATATCGCCGAATGATACCGCCAAGGCCGATAGCCTGTTGAAACAAAATGACGACGACGACGATATGGGCGTAGTGCCCGCGTTTACCGAACCGGTAAAAAAACCTACCTTTTTTCAGCGCTTGTTTGGTAAAAAGGATACCCTTGTAAAAAAAGAAGTTAAAAAGGAAGAACACACAACCACGGTTAATTATGGCGATGGAATTGTGATAGATACAGCCGGGAAAACAAAAAAACAGATACGGCAGGAAAAAAGAGCACTTAAAAAACAGATTAAAGACCGCGAGGACCAATTGGAGCAAAATGGGGGGCAATAAATTATATTTTGCTTATTTATGCGAATATTCCTGTTTTTTTTAAATAAAACGAACATTAATTGCATCTTACGGATAATAATAAAACAACTTTATTATATTTGGTGTATAAAAATACAGGGTAGAACAATTTTGCCTGTTATAAATTAAAATTTTGATGAACATATTTGTAGGAAGCCTTCCTTTTAAATTAGAGGAAGCCGATTTAAAAGAACTTTTTGAAGCGTATGGCGAAGTAAGCTCCGTTAAGTTAATTAATGACAGAGAAACCGGTAGAAGTAAAGGTTTCGGATTTGTAGAAATGCCTGATGATGAAGGTGCCCAACAAGCAATATCTGCTTTGAACGGTTCTGAAGTTATGGGCAGAACTATTGCAGTAAGCCAGGCTGAAGAAAGAAAACCTAATGATCGTAAAAGCTTTGGCGGCGGTGGCAGCCGTGGCGGCGGCGGTGGTTACGGCGGTGGCGGTGGAAACCGTGGCGGCGGTGGCGGCGGCTACTCAAAAGATAACAACCGTGGCGGCGGTGGTGGTGGCGGTCGCTGGTAATCCTTAAATAAGATTATTATATATAAAAAATTGAACGCGGGGTATAAGCCTGCGTTCAATTTTACTATTTTTTATATTACTAAAAGGTAATGTACTGTCGCATACTTTTAGTTTTGCCTAAGCCTTATTTGCCTCGTCGGTTTGCCCGGATAGCCATATCCTGTAAGGCAACCGTTTTTATCATTATGCCGTATAAACATTAATTGGTTATGAAAATCATAATTAATTATTGCCCTGTAATGTTTTAAATAATGTGCCTAACCCTTATTTATACCTGATAAGCTTAGTATATTTATAAACCTTATAACAATAAACAACCTCTATTAAAGCAAAGTCTTTGTTAGTATGGGCCCTTCATCAAAAAACGATAGAAAACAAGTAATAGCTTTTTTGGATGAGGCTTATGCCTGCCGTACTAATAATTTACCGCAAAGCACGTTGCTTGCACAGCAGGCATTGGCCATCAGCAAAAAACTTAATGATCAGGCGCTTATAGGCAAAAGCCTTAGCGAGCTTGCCCTGTTTGCTATGATAAAGGGTGAATACGCGCAATCGCGAAGCATGTCGGAAGAGGCGATCAAGTATTTTGAGAAGCTGAATGATGAACGAGGCATTGCCGATGCCAAATACAACATTGCCGGCATTTATTATAAAACCGACAACTTTCACCTGGGCCTTGTTTACCTTATTGATTGCATTACCATTTACCGCAAATTTGATGATCATCACAACGAGGCCAGGGCCGAAAAATCATTAGGAACGATATACGAATACTTCGGCGATCAGAAAAAGGCTGTTCAATCCTACGAAAACGCCATCGAATCGGCCAAAAAAGCCGGGGATATTAACCTGGAATCAAATGCCTATAATCCATTATCGGGTATTTGCCTAAAGCAGGGCAGGGTAGCGGAAGCCCTTGAAATTATTGAACGCTCTATAGCCATGAAAAAGCAAACCGGCGATACCCGTGGCCTTGCCTTTTCTATTTATGGCAGGGGAAAGATATATACCAAGCTAAACAAATTTAAAAAAGCCGAGGCCGACCTTAAAGAGGCCATCAGCATACACAAAAAAATGGGCGAAAGGCTGGGCCTGGGCATGGCCTACCATAAAATAGGTGTGCTGTATGTAGCTATGGGCCGCTTAAAAATGGCCAAAAAGCTGCTGCATACCGCAGTGAAATTTGCTGAAGAATATAATATGGTGATCATTATATTTAAATGCAGCTACCTTTTTTACCAGATATATAAACTGGAAAACAAGCCCGAGCAGGCATTGGAATACCTGGAACTGTACCTGAAGCAAAAGGATGCCGTAATTAACGCCCAAACCCTTAAAGTGATTGAAAACTATGAACTGATCACCCAAATGGAATCATTGGAGAAAGAGGCGCTGCTACAGCATGAACGGGCGGAAATTATTGAGAAAAAGAACCGGGCCGAACAGGCCGCGCTGGTAAAGCAGGAGTTTTTATCAACCATGAGCCACGAGATACGTACGCCGCTGAACGCGGTGATCACCATAGCATCGCTGCTGGAGGAAAAATCAGACAAGGAAGAAAAGCAACTGGTGGACTCGCTAAAATTTGCCGCCAATAACCTGCTGCTTATTATAAATGACATACTTGATTTTACCAAGCTGGAAGCCGGCAAAGCGCGCCTGGAAACGCGGCCCTGCAATTTTGCTTTGCTGCTGCAAAATATAAAGAACACCTACTTAAACCTGGCCCGCGAAAAAGGACTGGCACTTAACCTGAACATTGGCAGCGGCGTTGCTGATTTTTATGAGGTGGACGAAACAAAGTTTTCGCAAATAATAGGCAACCTGCTTACCAACGCCATAAAATTTACCGAGCAAGGGCAGGTGGATATGATCATTGAAAGGGTAAACACCGCTGAACAGCACGACAGGCTGAGTTTTAAAATTACGGATACCGGAACAGGTATTGAAGAAAAGTACCTGGAGGATATTTTCGATAGCTTTTCGCAGCCCAAAACTATTACTACCCGCAAACAGGGCGGCTCGGGCCTGGGGCTGGCCATTGTTAAAAAGCTGGTTATGCTGCATGGCCATACCGTACAGGTGAGCAGCACTGTAGATGAAGGATCGGCGTTTTGGTTCGACCTGGAATTTAAAAGATGTGAGAGCCCGGTTAAGAATATAGCGAAGTATTCCGGTCAGCTTGAAAATAAAACTGTTTTACTGGCCGAGGATAATTTGATAAATGCCATGCTGATAAGCAAAGTGCTATCCAAATGGCTGATAACTACCGAACACGCCAAAAATGGGCTGGAAGCTGTTGAAAAATCGAAATTGAAGCTGTTTGATTTTATTTTAATGGATATTCACATG
>Ga0302303_10001093_pt1 | contig 18400 bp, 20 predicted proteins | sample III_Palsa_E2_1_FD_194542 | JGI IMG/M metagenome (GOLD analysis project Ga0302303, IMG submission 194542) | Peat permafrost microbial communities from Stordalen Mire near Abisko, Sweden - III_Palsa_E2_1 | ecosystem: Environmental > Terrestrial > Soil > Palsa > Peat permafrost | place: Sweden...
TGGCCCACCGCCGAAATTGCCGTAATGGGTGCCAAAGGCGCAGCCGAAATCATTTTCAAGCGCGAAATTAACGCCGCCGAAGACAAGGAAGCCAAATGGCGCGAAATGGAGCAGCTATACTCCGACACCTTTGCCAACCCCTACCGCGCCGCCGAGCGTGGATTTATAGACGAGGTAATTACTCCCGCCGAAACCCGGTTGAAACTGATTTACGCCTTTAAAATGCTGGAAAACAAGGTGGTTAACAACCCGAAGAAAAAGCATGGGAATATACCGTTGTAAACCCCTTGTCATTTCGACGAGCAGCAGCGGTGGAATTAGCGCGTAGGGGTGAGGAGAAAACTTATACGCCGTGCATATATCAAATAAGCATTGGCGTATAAGTTTTCTCACCCGCGCCATGGTACAGGCCCACGCTGCGGGTTCGAAATGACAATTTTTTAAATGTAGTTGTAGGCACTCCCCTGCACAACCCCTCTCTCCAAAATCTTCTGATCGATATAATACTGTATCTCCGATTTTTTGAGCTGCCAGTTGGGGGCAATTAATAAGTCGCGGTCGCTGAGGCCGAAGAGGCGCTGGATAATAACATTGGGGCGCAGCAGCGGTAAAAAGTCGCACAAAAAGTTGGCGTATTCATCAAGGGTGAATAGCTTAAAGGGCTGGCGCTTGTATTTTACACCCATAACGCTGCCCTCTACAATATGCAGGTGGTGCAGCTTCACAAATTTTATATGGCGATGCCGATTGATCTCATCCGCGTAGCGCAGCATCATCTCACGCGTTTCCCAGGGGAAGCCGAAAATGGTATGCACGCACACATCCAGCTTGCTGTTTTCCAGCATGGCCAGGGCTTTTTGCAAATCATCATGCGTGCAGCCGCGGTTTATTTGGGCAAGGGTATCGTTATAAATACTTTCCATGCCCATTTCAATATCCACATCAAAGCGGTCGGTATAGCTTTCTAACAGGGCAATTTTCTCGGGGTCAATACAATCGGGGCGGGTGCCAACGCTCAGGCCCACAATATCTTCGGTATGGTAGCTCAGCGCCTCGTCGTACAGCGCTTTGAGGTAATGCACGGGGGCGTAGGTATTGGTATTGGGCTGAAAGTAAATAATAAACTTATCCGCCTTGTTGCCCGTGCGCGCCCGCTCCACCCCGGCAATCACCTGCTCGCGGATGCCCGGGTTTTGCCGCGATACCGATGGCGTAAACGAATCCACATTGCAATACGTGCAGCCGCCGTAGCCCTTGCTGCCATCGCGATTGGGGCAGGTAAAGCCGCCATCCACAATTACCTTAAACACACGCTGCCCGGGGTACTTTTGCTTAAGCCAGGGGCCGTAGTTGTTGTAGCCTTTTGGGGTGTGTGATTGCACCGATTTTTGGGGTGCGATTTCACCGATTGTATTTTGATTGATTTCGCCGATTATGTTTGATTCCACCGATTGCATTGCTGCAAAGATAGTAAATTCAGTTTGCAGTGGGCGGTTTGCAGGTGGGAAAGGTAATATCGAATGTCGAAGTTTTACACTTCGTTATTCATCATTCAATATTCAGTGTTCGATATTTTAGTAAGGGCGTTACCTGCGGCACGGGCTATCCGCTCATACTGCACAGGCATTAGGCGCGGGGCCGGTATTCGCTGCAATCCTTAACGCGGGTTGGCGGTGGGTATGTGCTCCAACGGCTCGGTTAGTTAATCGTTTTCTATTGTCCCCAAATTTTTAGAGAAATCGGTATTTGTATAAATAATTAATGTGTCAAGTTTAACTGCACCGAAGCCCTTTTGCGCCCTGTAAGTGTGTGTAATAATCCAACCGATAGGAAATTTTTTACCAGTCCAGGGTGTAGAATCAATTCCTTTTTTTAGTATAGCAGAGTCTTTTTTGAGAATGGAAATTTTTGCTAAATAATCTGCTTTATGCGATGCTTCTCCATCAAAATGGGACTTCAAGCTATCCATCGATAATTCATTACGTAGTAATATCATTGATAATTGCATGTGTTTATTAACCCAAAAGGTGTCAATCTTAGTGCTTACAGCTTTATAGCTATCAGGGTTACTTAGGTTAATGTCTAGATACTTTTTTATAAGCTTTTCAGCTTTTTGCTGCTTTGTACAAGCAGACAAAATAATTAGACAGCAACTTACAAGTAATAATTTTTTCATTGTGATATAATTTTAGGTTAATAAAAGGTACTTGTTAAGTGGCATAAAGATAATTAATATTTAGAATTATTCCTCTTGCTGACGCGCACGCGCCGCGCGTACATATATTTAAGAGTTTGCCCTTTGTATTTGGCCCGGGAGGTATTGAATATATCGTAAGATAATTAGTAATCAGTATATTTATATTTTACTATGTTTTCGAAACCTAAATGATGAGCAAAAACAAAAAATATACTTCAACCAAAAAACTTCCATCGTTAGATATAGACAAAAAACTGTTAAAAAATATTGAAGATTATATTTTTAATGAAATACCTCAATTAATTGATATTTCAGAAAGTGATTTGAGGAAAAATTATTTAACCAGGATAACTGATGCAGTTGGTGAATTATCTTTTGGTTCAATTGAAACCTATAATAACGACCTATTTCCAGAAACCACAGATAAAATATTAGTTAGGGTTTGGTGTAATAATCGAGAAAAAAACTCAGAAATATCCCTTCAAATAAATTTTTCAAAAGATGGGTATGGCTCAAGAATAGAATTAGAAGTAACAGCAACAAATCCGAAAGAAATAAGTGCCGGAATTACCCTGAAATTAGAAGAAATAATCAATCAAAAAAGGAATTTGAACTACTGGTTTCATCCGCCTATTTATTTTTATCCGATATTTTTGCCTATTTTAGTTTTAATTCAATTGCCGCAATTTTATGGGGTTAGAATTGATTATAAAATAAAGAATTATGAATTTCTCCTCGATTTTGTGGTAATTTGTTATTTTACAATATTTAGTAAATGGAAACCTAAAATGGCTTTTGATACTCTAGTACAAAAGCGAAATAATCAAATAGCAAACTTTATACTTTTGGGCCTGATTTCTTGTATATTTTTTGATATTTTATTTACAGATTACTTCAAAAATTTATTCAACCTATAGGCAGACAATAAAATTATTAAATTATAATCTCCTGTCCACGCCGTCCGCTACTGTCTCATATTCAAAAACGGACGAACGACAACAACTTATAGCCGTTAATTACGCTAATTTTCACCAATCATTTTTTGCGCGTTGCTTTAAAAAATAATCAGTTATTGAAGTGCCGATAAGTAAGCATTCAGTATTATAAGCTGATTGAGCGTTTGCGTAAGAGTGTTTATAAAAATTTTCCAGCTTCTTTTTGTTTACCATCGGTGTATTGGGGATTGGCCCGAGTATAATATTGCCAATTTTTATTGCTGTTCCTGCCTTAGTAATGAAATCATAAATATCGTATTTGATTTTACCGTCCTTAAATGATAGTTTAATCATATAATCAACTTCAGTAGTTGGATACGTTGTCGGAGCGAGAAAAGATAGATTTAAGGTATCCATATAGGTTAGTGAGCATTTTCCGATGATGATCCCTACATCGCTGTCTTGCATTTGCATTACCATTTTAGGGTTGTTAAACACGTTAACAAACCATTCAGTGCCTAAAGAGTACAAGAATTTTTTTTTTAATAAAGTATCGGTTTTTATAATTTTTGTCGCACTAATAGGATCACCGTCCGCGGTTATTGAAACTGTTTGAGCGTTTGCATAAGATGCATACATTAAACACAATAGCACAAGTATTCTTTTCATTGTGATGATTTTAAGGTTCATAAAATTCAGATGAAGATAATAAATATTTTAAATAATTCTGTCCACACCGTCCAGCCACCATCCCATATCCAAAAACGGACGGACAACAACACCCCTTTTACTGATTAGCATGTGCAGAGATTGCTTCGTACCTCGCAATTACGTGGTGGCAGTTTCGCGTTAGGGATAACAACGGATACCGGCCCCGTGACTAATGCCTGCGCAGTATGAGTGGATAGCCCGTTAAAACGCCCAAATAATATCGAACACCGAATATCGAATGATGAATAACGAAGTTTAACTTCAACATTCGATATTAAGCATGTGCACATTTGCATATCCGCACATCTGCACCTCAAAAAACCCTATCTTTGCTTTCATCCAATTATATGCTATGGAAGTTATTGCTGCCTACCGCCCTGTAAACCAAATTCGTTTTGTTACGGCTGCCAGCCTGTTTGACGGGCACGACGCTACCATTAACATTATGCGCCGTATTTTACAGAGCAGCGGTGCCGAGGTTATTCACCTGGGCCACAACCGCAGTGTGGATGAGGTGGTTACCTGCGCTATACAGGAGGATGTGCAGGGCATTGCCCTCACCAGCTACCAGGGCGGCCACGTGGAGTACTTTAAGTATATGCACGATTTGCTGCAGGAGCGCGGCGCGGGCCACATACGCATTTTCGGCGGCGGCGGCGGGGTTATTTTGCCCCACGAGATTGCCGAACTTCAGGCCTACGGCATCAGCCGCATCTACTCGCCCGATGATGGGCGCACCATGGGTCTGCAGGGCATGATAAACGATATGCTGCAGCAATGCGACCACCCCGTGCGCACCCACCTAAACGGCGAGCTAAAGCATTTAAAAGATAAAGACAGCGCCAGCATTGGCGCGTTGATAACGCTGGCGGAAGCGGGTGAGCAGTCGGCAGTTAATAGTGGGCAACCGGCGGTTACTAAAATACCGGTATTGGGTATTACCGGCACGGGTGGCTCGGGTAAATCGTCGCTGGTGGATGAGCTGGTGCGGCGGTTTTTGATGGGGACGGATAAAACCATCGCCATTATATCAGTCGACCCCAGCAAGCGCAAAACAGGCGGTGCTCTGCTGGGCGACAGGATAAGGATGAACGCCATTAACTCGCCCCGGGTGTATATGCGCTCGCTGGCTACACGGCAGGCTAATTTGGCGCTGAGTAAGCATGTGCAGGAGTCGGTTGATATTTGCAAAGCTGCCGGGTACGACCTGGTTATTGTGGAAACCAGCGGCATAGGCCAAAGCGATACCATGATTACCGATTACTGCGATGTTTCCCTCTACGTAATGACCCCCGAATTTGGCGCTGCTACCCAGCTGGAAAAGATAGATATGCTCGATTTTGCCGATGTAGTGGCCATAAACAAATTCGACAAGCGCGGCGCGCTGGATGCTATCCGCGATGTGCGCAAGCAATATAAGCGCAACCACCAGCTATTTACCGCCAAGGATGATGAGCTGCCCATTTACGGCACCATGGCCTCGCAATTTAACGACCCCGGAATGAACGAATTGTTTACCGCCGTTGTAGAGGTGATAGGGAAGAAAACTGGCGTTCAGTTGGCAGTTGACAGTGGGCAGTTGGCAGTAGCCAGGGTGGTGAAAGAAGAGAAAAGCTATATAATCCCACCGGATAGGGTGCGGTATTTGGCAGAGATTGCTGAAAGCGCCAGGGATTATAACAATTGGGTGGATGAGCAATGCAAAATTGCCATGCAGCTGTATAATTTAAAGGGAACAATGGATGTGTTAGCAACACACACGCCTGATATGTTGACAAGAGCACAGCAATTGGCAGAATTGGGCGAGGTTTATGAGCATCTCGAATCTCACCTGCACCCCGATTGCAAACGCCTTATAGCCGAATGGCCGGATACGGTGCGAAGATACACAGCCGAAAACTTTATATACAAAGTGCGGGATAAGGAGATAAAGCAGCCCTTGTTTTATACCTCGCTTTCGCAATTACAGATACCAAAAATAGCCCTGCCCAAATACCGGGCCTGGGGCGATATATTACGCTGGCTGCTTACCGAGAACCTGCCGGGCGAATTTCCGTACACTGCCGGGGTTTTCCCGCTGAAGCGCGATACGGAAGACCCAACCCGCATGTTTGCCGGCGAGGGTGGCCCCGAGCGTACCAATAAACGCTTTCATTATGTGTCGTTAGGGCAACCGGCGCACAGGCTGAGCACGGCCTTTGATTCGGTTACGCTTTACGGTGAAGACCCGCACACAAGGCCTGATATTTATGGTAAAATAGGCAACGCCGGTGTAAGCATAGCCACGTTGGATGATGCCAAAAAGCTTTATTCGGGTTTTGATTTATGCGATGCGGCAACATCCGTAAGTATGACCATAAACGGCCCCGCGCCTATGCTGCTCGGCTTTTTTATGAATGCCGCTATCGACCAGCAATGTGAGAAATACATCATCGAGCATAAGCTGCAACATTTGGTGGAAGCAAAGTTTAAAGAGGTTTATGAGGATAGGAGATTGAGCCGCCCGTATTATGACGGGGAGTTACCTGTCGGGAATGATGGTTTAGGCCTAATGCTCCTCGGCCTAACCGGCGACCAAATCCTACCCGCCGATATCTACGCCAAAATAAAAGCCTATGCCATTGCCACGGTTAGGGGCACGGTGCAGGCAGATATTTTAAAGGAAGACCAGGCACAAAATACCTGTATTTTTAGCACGGAGTTCGCGCTGCGTATGATGGGCGATATACAGCAGTATTTTATAAAGGAAAAGGTGCGAAACTTTTATTCGGTATCTATATCGGGGTACCATATTGCAGAGGCAGGGGCTAACCCGGTAACGCAGCTGGCATTTACCTTATCAAACGGCTTTACTTATGTGGAGTATTACCTGAGCCGGGGCATGCATATTGATGATTTCGCGCCCAACTTGTCGTTCTTTTTCAGTAATGGGATCGATCCGGAGTATTCGGTTATTGGCCGTGTGGCCAGGCGGATATGGGCCAAGGCCGTTAAAAATAAGTACAAGGGGAATGATCGTTCACAAAAACTAAAATACCATATACAAACCAGCGGCCGTTCGCTGCATGCGCAGGAGATTGATTTTAACGATATACGCACCACGCTGCAAGCTTTGTATGCTATTTACGATAACTGTAACTCATTGCACACCAACGCTTATGATGAGGCTATTACTACGCCTACGGAAGAGTCGGTACGGAGGGCAATGGCTATACAATTGATTATCAACCGTGAATTGGGCCTGGCAAAAAATGAAAACCCCATACAGGGTGCATTTATTATTGAGGAACTGACCGATTTGGTTGAGCAAGCCGTAATGGCCGAATTTAAAGCCATAAACGACCGTGGCGGCGTATTGGGCGCCATGGAAACCATGTACCAGCGCAGCAAAATACAGGAAGAAAGCCTGTACTACGAAACCCTTAAACATAACGGCGAATACCCAATAGTGGGTGTAAATACCTTCCTCAACAAAAAGGGCTCGCCAACCATAACCCCCGGCGAGGTGATACGCGCTACCGAAGAAGAAAAACAATACCAGATAAGCACGCTGCAGGCATTTCAGCAACGCAATGAGGATATTGCGCCCCAATTGTTAAAAACACTTCAAACCAAAGCCATAGCCGGCGAAAATATATTCGAAAGCCTGGTGGAAGCTTGTAAATATTGCTCGCTCGGGCAAATATCGCATGCCTTGTACGAGGTTGGCGGGCAGTACAGAAGGAATATGTGAGCAGGTCGTTTGATTGGAGTTATTGATTAGTGTCCGGCGCGTTCGCTGATGTTCTACATCTGGAAACGGACGGACGGTTGCACCAATGGAGGTTTTTATCATGATATGTAAACTGCCACTGCAAACTCCCTTTTATTCCTCTTACAACTAATTTTTGACCATTATTGACTACATATTTAATTTATTAGTAAATAATTATACTATTTGTAAAATTTAAAACGCTTCATTAAAGTGCTGGCGCGTTGCTTTTTACCTCAAAATCTATCCACATACTAATTAATAGGCACGGGCATTGCAAGTTGAAAGGCAACAATAAACTATTGCTTTATGAGGCTTTTACTGATAGATGTGCTGCACATATTCGTTTCGTTTACTATTTGTTCGTTTGGCATACTGAGTTTTTTTGGAATGAATGGCGCGTTTGATAACTGGACATCGAGATATGTAAAACGGAAAGCGAAATCAGGGCTGCTTAAGCCATATCGTATCCTAAAAACTAATAAATCTCTATACAATATCCATTTATGAAATATTTAAAATCGCGGGTAAAGCGGGATATTGCTTTAGATTACCTCGAACGCTACAAAGACCGGTCGGTGCCGGCAAATGAATTGAACAGTTACCTGCAATCAACCCACCCCGATGATTTTTCGCTTGATGATATCCGTAAAGCTTTAAATGCCCTGGTATTTGATGGCTTTATTAAAAGCGCTTTACCTGGCTATTACCAAATTACGCTCAAAGGCATCATACTACGCGAAAACGGGGGCTATACAGCCCAGGCTGAGGAAAATAATATCCGCGCTAACCACCTGCAATTTGCTGCAGGTTTTGATAACCAGGGTACCAGTTTATATCCATGGGTATTGGCTGTTTGCGGCTTGTTAGTGGTATTGGCCATATTAAGGTGCGGTTTTCTTTTCGGCCACTGGAATATCCCTTTTTAATATTTAAGGCAAGATAAATTAGTAGAGAATAATTATAAATAACTAATTGACTACCAGTTAATTTTATATTCATTCAGTTTATTTTATTCCTATTTGCTCTAAGAAAATTAAAACCCTGATGAGCTGAATGGCATTATGTATGCAGGTTTAAACTTGATGCATACCTATGAAATCGCGTAGAAGGACACAAAAATTAGATACGATTTTAAATTACTCGGCACAATTTAAGGATATGCAAATACCCCTAAAAGATTTATACAACCATCTGCAAATTAACTATCCCGGCTTTACAGGGGCCGACATAACCCAAGCGCTAAACAAATTATTAATTGACCATAACATAAGCGGTACCGACCCCGGCTATTATAAAATAACTTTAAAAGGCGTTGTGTTTTTAGAAGATGGCGGTTATTTAGCTCAAAAGCAAAACAAGCTGGTTAAAAGCAGGTACCAAAATTACATTAAGAAATATGAAACCGAGAACAGCCCTTTGTTCCCGTGGATACTGGCCCTGGCAGGTATATTAATAGTTGCCGGGGTGTTAAGAATGGGGTTTCTGTATTATCATTGGTCAATACCCTTTTAGCTTATATGCCTGTTATGGTATAAGTTTTATCGGACATGGCTATTGTATTACAATAGCTTTTAAATACATTTATTATGAGCACCCTACCAAAAGAATTACTGCATATATACGTGACAATAGTTATCGCTTTTTTCATCATCGTATGCCTTTTAGCCGCATCGGGTAAATTTGACCATTGGACAGCAGGCCGCTTTATCAGCCGTGTGCGCAGGATAAGGTTCCGCCGCAGGCGCGATACACCTAACGACGAACCGCCTAATTAGTAGGCGTTGTAAGCCCCTGCAGTGAGCGTTGGTTTGGTGGTAAGGCTTTATATCTTTTGTACGAATCATTAATATATGCAGCCAGCGACGCGGTGTTGTTGCTTTTCAAAAAGTCGTAGCTTGGGCGGTACATCGTCATAAAATCATCCAGTTCCTGGCCTTTCAATGGTACCAGGCTGCTAACGTAAGCACGGGTAAATACTCCATCTATATAACGTTCCTGCTCTTCAGTCGCAAAATAACGTTTAAGTCGGCGAGCATCTTTTGATTCCTTGCTAAACCAACTGCTGGGAGAAAACACGTAAACCTTACTTTTCTCATATACCTCGGGGTACTCCTGGCGCGGGTCAAAATTACTTTGCTGACGGCCGGAACTTATCCTAACCTCGCGCAAAGCAATAGTTAATGTCGCCATCCTTATTTTTTTAGGCGTCATATCAATTAAATACAAGGTATCGGATACGTAACCCGGCGAATCAAATACCAGCGTGTGCCCGGTTTCGGTGCCTATGGTAAAATTGCCGTTTTTATCGGCAATGGATATTTGCTTGTTGTTAATATCTCTTATAAATACATTGGTAAGCCTGGTGTTGCTGCCGTTTTCTTCAATAGTACCTTTTAACAGGCCCTGGGCGTTAACACTGGCGGCGGCGGCAATAAGTAATAAGGTAATAATGTAAAGTTTTGGTTTCATAGCTATATTAAGGTTATGCTAAACTAATTAATTTTAGCGGCATCCTTTATGTTTAACATTTATTTAACATTTTAGTTGTGTAATAATGTTGCAATAATTGGGGTGGATAATAAGCCCGGGCAGGTACCGCAAAAAAATGCCTGAACACTTAACCGTGGTGTACTTTTACAACCTTTGGTGGTACCTTGGTTATATTGGTACCCGGTTTGCATATATCTATACTAAAAACTATATTTTAGTACTCAAATTAATTAAAACTTGTCTAAAAGGATCGATTCTAACTATATACCGGCGTTAACAGGCGTACGTGCTATGGCAGCGTACCTTGTTTTCATATCCCACTATTGTTACGTGTTTGATGATAATTTTCCTCACATTGTGCAACGCTTCTTCGGCGAGTTCCATATTGGGGTATCCTTGTTCTTCGTATTATCAGGTTTTTTAATAACTTTTCGTTACTACCAAAAATTCGACAGGCTATCAAAGCCCTGGTTTTTACAATACCTTAAAAACAGGGTGGCGCGTATATATCCCATGTACTTTTTGCTTACCGTGGCGGCATTTGTTTATTTCTTTATCACTAAGGATCAAAGCATCACCATGGGCTATACGCACCCGGTGGCGCTAATGCTGATGAACATCACCTTTGTACGTGGTTTCTTCTACCAGTTTTGGAATACTGGCATATCCCAGGGCTGGTCGTTAACGGTTGAGGAATGTTTTTACTTTTCGGCACCAATTATATTCCTTATTGCCAAGCGCTATGGTAAGTTTTATATACAGCCGGTGGTTATTACGCTGTTTGCTATCGCGATGTACTTTATCTTCCGTAATGTAAACTGGTACGGCTTCTTCGGCAATTTTACCTTTGTAATGGTGTTTACCTTTTTCGGGCGTTGTTTCGAGTTTTTTGTAGGGATACAACTGGCAAAAATAATGCTCAATAAAGGTTTCGAGCGCAATACTAAAATACCCTTTACCTACGGCGGTTTTGTGCTGATATTTGCTTGTGTGTTGGTAATGGCCTTTCAGCCCATACCCACAGGCTGGGCTGCAGGCTTGGAAAGCCCGGTAGGCATCATCACCAACAACTATTTCCTATGCATAGCGGTGGCCTTGTTTTATTACGGCATACTTACCGAGAATACGCTGTTTAAAAGGTTTTTGGCCCTGCCGTTTATCGAACTGTTAGGCAAAAGCTCTTACATATTTTACCTGGTGCATTTGGGCTGGATAGATACCCTGCTAAGAAATGGCATGGATGCACTTAACACCTGGGTTTTTGCTTTGTATGATAAATGGGATGTATATGATAAATGGAATATCAACTGGCACTCGCCATTTGAGTGGGACAGCTTAAACCTGCTTTTTATTTTTATCCTATTGAATATCATATCGGTTACTTTATTTAAACTGATAGAGGAACCGTTAAATCATTACATACGTAAATCCAATTTTCTGATCAAAAACAAGCCCCGCAACCCCGAAAACGATTCGGCGGCTATAGGTTCATGATCGTTTTTAATACATATCTTTAATAAGGTTATTTAATGAAAATAATGATACAGCATAAGCGAATTTTAATACCAGGTTTTATAATGCCGGCTATTTGCCTGTTGTTTGTTTTACTATCGGCCGGCAATGCTTTTGCCGCTAACGATGCCGATATAAGCTTTACCACAACGCCAACCATAAAAAGCGCGTTATTTAAAGGCGGTTCGCGCATTACTTATAATGTTGATATCAATAATCCGCTGGATACTGTCGAGGCGGGCAAAATAACCTACCGCGTTACTACCGAGCGGGGCAAGTTTTTGGATGAAGATTCGGTAAAAATAAGCGTAGGCAGCAAAAGCACTAAACACCTGGAAATTAGCATGCCGCCACAGGAAACAGGCTTTTTTAAGCTGATGGTAATAATTAATGTTACCGATTATGACGATACCACTCTTCTCGCTTTTGGTGTCGACCCTGAAAAGATACACTCGCAATACGCCAAACCTGCCGATTTCGACCAGTTTTGGGCCAATACCAAAGCCGAACTTGCCAAAGTAGCGCCCGATTTTAAATTAACTTACCTGCCCGACTCGAGCCGCGAAAACCGCAAGGCCTACCTGTTCGAGTTTAAATCGCTGGACAACCTCACTGTTCGTGGTTATATGACAGTGCCTATCAATCCAAATCCGCACCATAAGTTCGCGGTAATATTCCAGGTGCCGCCATACCAGGTGCCATTGCTGCCCATGTTTGGCTCCGATCCGGATGTGGCCATCGTGTCCGTTAACGTGCGCGGGCAGGGCAATAGCCGCGACGTTATACACACTACGCACGATGATTATATCTTCTATCACATTGAAGACCGTAACAAATACGTAATGCGCGGCGCCATAATGGATTGCCTCCGCACGGTTGATTTTATATTTACCCAGCCCGAGCTTGATCATAGTAAAATAATGGTTGTGGGTGGCAGTATGGGCGGCTTTTTGGCTATAGCCACCGCTTCGCTGGACAAAAGGATAAAAATATGCTCGTCACAAAACCCTATTTTAAGTGATGTGCGCAACATGCACGGCGAGGCTGAATGGCCACTAAACGTAATAACAAGGTATGTTGCCACCAAGCCGGGTGTTACGTTAGAGAAGGTACTGAATAACCTCGATTATTACGATACAAAAAACTTTGCTGAAAATGTGGATTGCACCACGCTGATAGGTATTGGCTTGCTGGATAATTTAGTGCCGCCTAACCATGCCTATGTGGTATACAACAACCTGCATGGTGATAAGCACATGATATCATTCCCCAATCTGGGGCATGAAGTGGGTATGCCTTACAAAGTTTACGAAAGCCGTTGGATGCACGATACTTTTGCCTTATTTTAACAAGCTTATAATATGAACATTAAATACGTATTCAAATATTTTATAGCAGTTTTAATAATCGTTCTTTCGGTTGTAGGGAAAAGCTATGCCAGCGGTTTCCCTACAAGGCCGGGCAGGCTGATTGTGTCGCCTTCGGTATCTTACTTTTTTGCCAATAAGGAATGGGATTCCACAGGGGTTAAAAAATCTTTTGCCAATGATGGTAAGTTTACTTCAGTGAGCTTTAATTTATATGCCGAGTATGGCATTAGCAGGCGGTTCTCGGCGGTTTTTCTGCTGCCATATATTATGAATACCTATGCGCAAACAGGCTATCCTAAAAGCAGCGTATCGGGCTTAACCGATATGGAAACAGGTATCAAATATTACCTGGCCAATATTAATTACGTTGATTATTTTTCGCTACAGGCCACAGCCATTACCCCGCTATACAACAACCCCAATTTAGGTTACAACGAAGAAGGCGGCGAGCTTAAGCTAAGCTTTGCAGGCAGCGGCGCCATAGGCAGCAAAAATTTCTTTTTTAATTTTGACGAAGCGGGGCGATATTACTTTGGGCCGGGCGGACCGTTTCAGGACAGGTACGCCGGTACATTCGGCTTAACACTGGATAACAACTTTAAAAATCAGCTATCATTAACAGCCAGTGGTATTTATACAACCAGTAATAACAAGCAAAACTTTAACCTGTTAAACCCTTACGTTAATAAAAACTTCAGCTTTACCCAGGTATCGTTAAGTTACGGGCACACTTTTAGCAAGCGCTTTACCGTATTTTTAACTGGCGGACAATTTGTTATAGGGCGAAACACCGGCGCAGGGACAAGCGGCACGGTGGCATTAATTTACAGGATTGGAAATTAGTTAGCGGCTTACTTTTCTTTCATCAAGTCCAGCACAACTTTAATAGCGAAGACAACAGCTATAAAAAATATCACGTCGGCAACTTCCGAACTGTAAGCAAACTCTGCAAAACGCAGGTAAACGCCTACAAGGCCTATAAAAACAGCTACAATTAGCAGGGATACTTCTTTTATCGGGTCAGCTTTTTCAGGTGAATTCATTTACTGTCAAATTATATCCGCAAAAATATAAATGTTTGCCGTAAAACGATGCTTGTTTTGAGATTTTAATTTACCGCCACGTCATTGACATCGGAAAGGAGAAAGCAATAAAAACTACGTAATTTACGATTTGACTAAAAAAAAGCCCGTACCTACGTAACAAACCCCCATCCGGTTTACAACAACTCACACCCTCAGGCTCTTACAAGTACCTGCCAAAAACAAAACTGACTTACCCGCGCCGCCGTATCTTCTATCAAATAACCTATAAAACAAAACGACATGAAAAAATTATTTATCGCGGCCTTTGCATTAGCAGCTATTGCATTAGCCCCAAACACTTACGCTCAAACTAAAATGGTTGGCGGCGCAGCAATGTATCCAACAAAAAATATTGTTGAAAATGCAATAAACTCAAAAGACCACACCACACTGGTTGCTGCTGTTAAAGCTGCAGGCCTGGTTGAAACTTTAGAAGGCCCCGGCCCGTTCACCGTATTTGCACCAACTAACGAAGCATTTGATAAACTGCCTGCCGGCACTGTTGATAACCTGGTTAAACCCGAAAACAAAGCTTTGCTTACCAAAATTTTAACTTACCACGTAGTAGCAGGCCGCTTAAGCGCTGCCGACTTATGGGCTAAAGTTAAAGCAGGTAATGGTATGGCTACTTTAACCACTGTTGAAGGCGGTACATTAACTGTAATGGCAAAAGGCAAAAAATTATATCTTGTTGATGAAAAAGGCGGCAAATCATGGATCACCATTGCCGACGTTTTTCAGAGCAATGGCGTAATACACGTAGTAAACACTGTATTAATGCCTAAGTAACAAGTTTGCAGTTATCAAAAGGCAGTTTGCTTTGATTTGATAGGTCATTACAAACTGCCGCTGCAAGCTTTTTTTAAAGTATCTAATCTGCCTATAATAGATTAAGCCCGGTGGCCTTTGCGCTCCGGGCTTTTTTAGTGGCATGTTTTAGTAGCAGTAGCAGTCAGTAATTCAATACTGCCACTGCTACTCCTAAATCTTCTGTCAAAATAATATCAAAAACAAAATTGCCGTTTTTTAGCTTTCTGCTTTTAATTACTTTTACCGGATTAATTAATTGTAAACATGAGCATCAAACTTACCCCCATTGATACTGTAGACAGCATAAGCAAAGAAGACTTTGTTAACAATTACTTAAAACCACACAAACCCCTTATCATCCGCAAGGCTACCCAAAGCTGGCCCGCCCTGCAAAAATGGACTTTTGAGTATTTAAAGGAAACAGTGGGCGACCAAATAGTTCCACTTTACGACAGCTCCAAAGCCGACCCATCCAAGCCCATTAACGCATCAGCCGCCGAAATGAAGTTCGGTGATTATATAGACCTGATACAACGCGAACCAACCGACCTGCGCATATTTTTGTTCGACCCGATAAAGCATGCCCCGGGTTTGTTGGACGATTACCGCTCGCCAACCGATTTAATGGGCGGCTTTTTAGATAAATACCCCAATATGTTTTTTGGCGGCAAAGGCTCGGTTACATTTTTACATTACGATATTGATTTGGCCCACATTTTTCATACCCATTTTAACGGGCGAAAAAAGGTGATTTTGTTTGATAATAAATGGAGCGAACGACTATACTGCATACCCTACGCTACCTACGCGCTGGAAGATTACGATATTGAAAAACCAGATTTCAAGAAATTCCCCGCATTGGATGGTGTTGAAGGCCAGGAAGCTATTTTAGAGCACGGCGATACCCTGTTTATGCCAACCGGCTACTGGCATTGGATGAAATATTTGGAGGGCTCGTTCTCCATATCCCTGCGTGCCTGGGATAGCTCATGGGCCATAAAAGCCAAAAGCCTGTACAACCTAACCGTACAGCGTAAGTTTGACGATGTGATGAAAAAGAACTTCAAAAAACGCTATATGGATTGGAAAGAAGAACTGGCCTACAAACGCGCCGATAAAGCTTTGGCCGAAGGTGAGCCTAAGTAGATTTTAGTCAGGATACCCCAATCTTTACATTGCCTTAATACTTCCATCATTTTAGTTAGGTAGCTTTGCCCAAATCTTTGGTGTTCATAACCTAAGGGAACCCTTATGCTTATGGCTATCGGGGTAATTAGTTAAACTATGAGTTTTATCCTGCGCCCCATTGATACGGTTGAAAGCATTTCGCCCGAAGATTTCAAAAAAAATTACCTGGATGCCCGCCGTCCACTGATTATCAAAGGCCTTACCAAAACCTGGCCCGCCCGCGAAAAATGGACTGCAGAATACCTAAAGCAAACGGTTGGCAAAAAAGTAGTGCCGCTTTACGACAATTCCAAAGCTGATCCATCCAAACCCATTAATTCATCAGCCGCCGAAATGCCTTTTGATGAATATATCGACCTGATAAAAACCCAACCCACCGAGCTGCGTATATTCTTCTTCAATATTTTTAAGCAGGCCCCGCAATTACTGGATGATATTGTGTTGCCCAAGGATTTAATGGGCGGATTTATAGAAAGTATGCCCGCCATGTTTTTCGGCGGATCAAATTCGGTTACTTTTTTACATTACGATATTGATTTGCCGCATATTTTCCATACTCATTTTCGAGGCCGCAAGCATGTGATCTTGTTCGAGAATAAATGGAAACGCCGCTTATACTGTATCCCCAACGCCACTTACGCGCTGGAAGATTATGATGTAGCAAGTCCCGATATTAAAAAATTCCCGGCATTGGATGGGGTGGAAGGTTTTGAAACATTTTTAGAGCACGGCGATACCCTGTTTATGCCAACCGGCTACTGGCACTGGATGAAATACCTGGATGGCTCATTCTCCCTCAGCTTGCGCGCCTGGGATAAATCGCCCATACGCAAAGCCGCCAGTTTGTACAACCTTGCCGTAAAAGGTGGTTTAGACAGTTTGCTAAAAATGACATTTAAAGCTGGTTATGCTACACGCCGTGAAAAATTAGCCGTAAAATGGGCGGACAGGGCTTTGGCTGATGGGACGCCTAAGTAAATGAAATTAAGTCCCCTTTACTGTTTTACATAATGTAGACCAACGTATCCTGACTTAAAAACCTTCGCATCAACCAGTTTTAATTTTATTTTCTCTTGCAGGGTAATACCTTCCAGCAAATGTTTTCCTTCACCAACAATTACAGGGTGAATAACAATAAAATATTCATCAATCAGCCCAAGCGCCATTAACTGTGAACCCAGGTTTATACTACCTATTAAAATCTTTTTGCCGGGCTGCTGTTTCAGCTTCAGGATTTCGTCGCCGGGGTTCTCACGTACAATCCTGGTATTGTATTCCGCACTCTTTAATGTTTTGGAAAAAACAAGCTTATCGAGAGCAGTAAGTGTTTCCGCAAATTCAGTTTCTGCTTTCGATTCCGACTGCGCTTTCGCAACATCGGGCCAATAAGGTATCATCAATTCATAAGTTTTACGCCCGTATACAACCAGGTCAGCATCTTGCATAAGGTGGGTAAAATATTCATAAAGTTCCTCATCAGGGCCAGAGCTGGTATGATCGCAATTACCATCAATACTGATATTTGTGCTATAAATTACGTTTCTCATAGGTTGATTTTTCTAATTGGTTTTTGCTGAGATAAAAGTAATAGATTGCATCCCTCACAGTGAGTATAGGTTCGGACAAAAAAGAGGGCATTTAAGCCAAAAATACTAAGGTGTTAGTTCGTATTTATACTAAATTTTGCTTTTATCTTTAGAATGTTCTTTTGTTTATTAAATTCATTTAAACTTAATGGGCCCAAAATACCCTTTTCAGGAGAATATGTATTTTGATAAATAGGGATGATCCGATAATCATAATTGTCAACTCTTACAATTATATAATGTTCATCAAATCCTATTGCTCCAAATCCACCACTAATTATCCTTATACAATCACCGTTAGTATTAACTTGATAACATAAAGCTTTGCCAAACTTATCGTTAATTATATAATAGTGTCCTGTTATATGTTTATGAGTGTCAAAAACATCACATGAACTAATAATTAATAGTATTATTAATAACAGTATATTTTTGCGGAAACGAACTTTTATAAATGTCATAATTGATGTTTAAGATTTGGCAATCTAAACCTACAAAAAATCCTCAAAATACCAACCTCCACCATCCCCATGTCATTTTTAAAAATGCCGCGCAAACAAAATATAAACTATTCTACAACTATTCTACATTTACATGTTTAAACAATAATTAAAATAACAATGACTGCATACAAAATATTTACCCCTATAAAATTAGGAACTATAGAACTAAAAAATCGCATCGTTATGTCGCCCATGACCAGGTGCCGCGCTATTGGCAATGTGCCCAATGATTTAATGGCTGAATATTATGGCCAGCGGG
>Ga0302303_10001096_pt1 | contig 18373 bp, 6 predicted proteins | sample III_Palsa_E2_1_FD_194542 | JGI IMG/M metagenome (GOLD analysis project Ga0302303, IMG submission 194542) | Peat permafrost microbial communities from Stordalen Mire near Abisko, Sweden - III_Palsa_E2_1 | ecosystem: Environmental > Terrestrial > Soil > Palsa > Peat permafrost | place: Sweden...
AACTCCCGATTTTGGGAAAACCGTTAACTGGCAACTGGTTGCCGGGCGCGATTTCTCAAAGGGTTTTATAAGCGATTCAACCGGGCTCATCATTAACCAGGCCGCCGCCAAATTCATGAAATTTAAACAACCCATCGGCGAAATTGTAAAATGGTGGGGGAAGGATTATAAAATTATCGGCGTGGTTAAAGATCTGGTAATGTCATCGCCCTATGAGCCTGTTAAGCCTACCTTCTTTAACATGATCGATTTTTCCGCCAGTGTGATCGTTATCCGGATAAACCCAAATATGAGCACGCACGAAGCCATCAGTAAAATAACCGCCGTGTTTAAGCAGTACGATCCCGATAGCCCCTTTGATTACACATTCACCGATACCGAATATGCCAAAAAGTTTGCCGATGAAGAATGTATAGGCACCCTGGCCGGGTTTTTCACCATACTGGCCATCTTCATCAGTTGTTTGGGATTGTTCGGCATGGCATCGTTCATGGCGGAGCAGCGCACTAAGGAGATAGGCGTTCGCAAGGTACTGGGCGCTTCGGTATTAAGCCTGTGGGGCCTAATGTCGGTTGATTTTGTGGTGCTGGTAGCCATTTCCATCCTTATTGCCATGCCGGTAGCCTACTACTTTATGCAGGGCTGGATAAAAAATTACACCTATCACGCCAATATCTCCTGGTGGATCTTCGCCGGCACAGCCCTCGGTTCCATAGTCATTACGCTGCTTACGGTAAGCTATCAAAGTATCAGATCGGCATTAATGAACCCGGTAAAGAGCCTAAGGAGCGAATAATATGCCAACACGATAGGATAATATCCATACACTAAGCAGCCCGGTGTTCTCATTTTAGCTGAATACACCAAATTATCACAAATCCAATAACCCGAACATAACCCGAACGGTACCCGAACATAACCCGAACGGTACCGAAACACCCCCGAACACCATCGTGAACACCCGAACAAGCCCAAACACTTAAACTGCTGATTATCAACAAATTAACAAAAACAAGCGTTTCTGCAAGCGAACGCTTGCAGATCGTGTAACACACTATATAACAACAGTTTACAAAACAGGTGTTTCCTGCAAAAAAACACTTTTCGATACACTAAGTCCCCCCCCATAACCACCCGTCTTTGAGGGACGAAGCAATCTATAAACAGGCAAATCAACGAAACGAAACGGCCGCTACCGCCAGTTTAACGAAGTATAACTCGTGGAGCGCGTTGAAGCATTCGCTACGCTACGCCACACTATGCTGCCCACTGCAAACCTCCACAACCCACAAGTCCCACACCCTCACCAACTGTATCAAAATCGTACATACGGTGTTTCACTTGCGAACACAATACCGATAAACATACAACATAACCTATTGATTATTAATAACTTAATTTTTGGTATGTGTTTGGTCTTATGTATACGGATCAAAAGCAAATTGTTTAAACAATTACCAATGACCCAATGACAGCGCAGCGAATGACAACAAAGTGAAATGACGGCGAAGCCAATTACAGCGCAGCGAAACGATAAAATTAAAATGAGCCATGATAAAAAATTATATTAAAACCGCATTCCGCACCCTTCAAAAAAACAAGGGCTTTACGGCAATAAATATTTTGGGGCTCGCTTTAGGGCTGGCCACCTGCATGCTCATCGTTTTTTATGTGTTTGATGAGCTGAGCTACGATAAATACAACGTTAACGCCAACCGCGTGTACCGCTTGGACGAAGACATTAAGTTCGGTGGTGAAAGCAATGCCTATGCCGTAGCGCCAGCGCCGGTAGCCGCCGCTTTACGCAGCGATTTCCCCGAAATTGAGCAGGTAACCCGGTTCAGATCGCGCGGTGGTTTCCAGGTAAAAAAAGGCAGCCAGGAAATTCAGGAGGATATGATGCTATACGCCGATCCTTCGGTTTTTAAGGTTTTTACCTTTCCCATGATCCAGGGCGACCCCAACACTGCCCTGGTCGATCCTCATTCCGTAGTAATTACCGAGCGCATCGCTAATAAATACTTCAACAAAACCAATGTAGTGGGGCAAACCCTCACTTTTAACGATACCGCTTTTTACAAAATAACAGGCGTAATAAAAAACATACCGCTGCAATCGCATATTAACCCCGATTTTTTGATCTCGATGTCGAGCCTGAAGGAAAGTAAGGACGATGCCTGGTTCAGCAGTAATTTTAATACCTATGTATTACTCCGGCCCGATGCCGATGCTGCTAAGCTGCAGGCCAAATTTCCCGAATTTTTCAAAAAACATGCCGGGCCGCAGCTGCAAAGCATACTGCATTTAACTTTTGACCAGTTTTCCAGGGGCGGCAATTATTTCAGGTTCAGTTTGATGCCGCTTACCGACATACATCTGCGATCGAACCTGGTAGCCGAAATGGGTGCCAACGGTAACATTCAGTACATCTACATATTTTCGGCCATCGCTATATTTATATTGCTCATCGCCTGTATCAATTTCATGAACCTCTCAACCGCGCGCTCATCAAACCGCGCCCGCGAGGTAGGGGTGCGCAAGGTGCTGGGCTCGCCGCGCAAATACCTTGTTTTTCAGTTTTTAACCGAATCAATCATACTTACGCTGGTAGGGGCCATAATAGCCGTAATTGCCGCCTGCCTTTCGCTGCCATATTTTAACCAGATGGCCAATAAGCAGCTCATCATTACACCGCACCTGCTGCTTATGGTATTGCCGGTAGTTTTTTTACTGGTATTGGTAATAGGTGGCCTGGCAGGTATATATCCCGCGTTTTTTCTTTCAGGTTTTAAGCCGATAGAGGTTTTAAAAGGCAAGCTTTCGGCTGGGTTTAAAGGCGGTTATCTGCGCAGCTTTTTAGTGGTATTCCAGTTTGCTATTTCCATTTTCCTGATCATAGGCACCCTGGTTATTTACAACCAGCTAAAATATATCCAGAATAAGGACCTGGGCTATAACCGCGATCATGTGCTTACTATCTGGAACACCTGGGCCCTGGGCGATGCTAAGGCAAAATCTTTTAAGCAGGAAGTTAAGCAATTGGCCGGCGTGCAAAGCGCTACGCTTACCGGGGCTTTGCCTACAGGCAGTTATGGTAACAGCACCACGTTTTTTAAAGACGCGGTTATCGATCAAAAAAGATCGGTAGCGACCGAGGATTGGACAGTTGATGCCGATTATATACCTACGCTGGATATCAAAATGGTATCGGGCCGTAATTTTTCAGCAGATATGCCTACCGATTCCGCCGCGGTTATTATAAACCAGTCGGCGGCCAAACAACTGGCTTTTGCCAATCCGCTTAATCAAACCGTATACGCCCCGCAAAATAACACGGGAACTATAATAAAGGCATATCATATTATTGGGGTGATAAAGGACTTCAACTTTAAATCATTGCGCGATAATGTAACCCCGATGATATTGATGCTTGATAATAACAATGGCGCGTTAAGTTTACGTGTTAATTCGGCCAATATCCCGGCTTTGCTGGCCCAGCTTAAAAACAAATGGGCGGCATTTACACCTAACCAGCAGTTCAGTTACTCGTTTATGGATGCTGATTTCGACGAATTGTACCGCTCTGATCAGCGTGTAGGGCAAATAGCTATTACAGCTACCTCGCTGGCCATTATCATTGCCTGCCTGGGCTTATTCGGGCTGGCAGCCTACGCTGCCGAGCAGCGCACCAAGGAGATCGGCATCCGTAAAGTATTGGGCGCAAGCATGTCAACCATTGTAGGCATGCTATCAAAAGATTTTTTAAAGCTGGTATTTATCGCTATAGTACCCGCATGGTTCTTAGGCTGGTTGGCCATGAACAAATGGCTGCAGAATTACGCCTACCACATCAATATCCAATGGTGGGTGTTGGCCCTTGCAGGCGGTACGGCAATCCTTATAGCGTTTATTACCATCAGCTTTCAATCCATCCGGGCGGCGCTTACCAACCCGGTGAAGAGTTTGCGATCGGAATAGGAACGTCATTAGGTCATTGGGTCATTATTCATTGCAAGGTTGCGAAATGACCTAATGATAGCGAAGCGAATGACAACGAAGTGAAATGACCTAATGACCGCATAGCGAAATGACAACGAAGTAAAATAAATTAATAAAAATGATAAAGAACTACATTAAAATAGCGTTCCGTAACTTGTGGAGGCACAAATCCTTCTCATTTATTAACATTATTGGCCTGGCTGTGGGTATGACGGCCTGTTTCCTCATATTCATGTATGTGCGCTTTGAGCTGAGCTATGATAAGTTCAATGCCAATTTCGACCAGATATATCGCCTCAATACCGATATTAAAGCGCCGAATGAGGTATTGCACTGGAGCAGCGCCTCGGCACCAATGGGCCCCGCCCTTAAAGCCGATTACCCCAAAGAGGTGCTCGAAGATACCCGCATTTTCGGCGCCAGCTACCTGGTGGAAAGCAAAAATCACAAGTTCCAGGAAAACAACATTAACTTTGCCGAACCATCTATATTTAAAATATTCACCTTCCCTTTTATAGCAGGTAACCCCCAAACGGCGCTCAAGGAGCCATTTACCGTGGTGCTGACCCAAAGCATGGCCAAAAAATACTTCGGCGATGATAACGCGCTGGGCAAACCGCTGTTGCTTGATGGTAAACGCCCGGTTACCGTTACCGGTGTGGTTGCCGATGTTCCGCTAAACGCACACTTTAATTTTGACATGCTGGTTTCCGAAGCTACAATGGAAAAACTAAAGATAATAGACCCTAACGAATGGGGAAACTTTAGTAACTACACCTATTTGCTGTTACCCAAAGGTTATGATGCCTCACAATTACAAGCTAAATTGCCTGGTTTTTTAAGAAACCACATCAGCGAAGATTTGCGCCGTAAAGGCCGCGATTACGATCTGTTTGTGGAGCCGCTATCAAAGGTTTATATGGATACCTTCCGTGGCGCGCCTGTAAATGGCGATATGAATAACGTTTACATATTTTCGGTAGTGGCTATATTCATATTGCTTATAGCCTGCATCAACTTTATCAACCTTACCACCGCACGCGCTACTGAACGGGCAAAGGAAGTGGGCATACGCAAGGTTATAGGCGCGGCAAAAAGCCAGCTCACCACCCAGTTTTTAGGCGAATCCGTTATTATTTGTATCATATCATTCCTGTTCTCGGTTTTACTGAGTTTTTTAATATTGCCCTTGTTTAATGATCTCTCGGGTAAAATTATCGCCCAAAATATAATCGAACATGGCTATATTTTCATATTGTTTGGCATGGCGCTTATCATTGGCCTGGTGGCTGGTATATACCCGGCGCTGGTGCTTACCGGTTTCAATATCAGTACGGTATTAAAAGGCCGTTTTAATGCTTCGGTTAAAGGTATCCTCCTGCGCAAAGGGCTGGTGGTTGTTCAGTTCACGGTTTCCATCGTACTTATTGTAGGCACCATTATCGTATCCAATCAGTTAAAATACATGCGCAACCAGTCGCTCGGTTTTAAAAAGGATCAGATGATGATCGTCGATTTCAGCGGCGACTCCACCGTTGAGGCCAATTACGCCAACATTAAAGATCAGCTAAAGCACACACCGGGAGTGCTTTCAGCTTCAGCTTCATCAACTACACCGGGCAACGGCAACCCGGTAGCTTACAGCCAGATCGAGAACCGTGCGGGCAGTTTACAGGCGCTTAACCTGAACCTGTACGAGGTTGATTATGATTTTATACCCCAATACGGCATGCAGATCATCGCCGGCCGCGCCTTCTCTACCGATTATCCTACCGATTCAACCAAGGCATTCGTTATTAACGAAGCCGCTGTAAAGCAACTGGGCTATCTTGCGCCTAAGGATGCTATCGGCAAGCATTTTATGCAATGGGGCCGTGATGGTAAAATTGTAGGGGTGATAAAGGATTTTAACTTTGAATCGCTGCAGCAAACCATAAAGCCGCTCGATCTGCGCATCAACCCTAAAAATACCAGTGTATTTACTTTGAAGATAGCCGGTGGCGACATCCCCAACACCATTGCCGCCATACAGGATAAATGGAAGGTGCTGGTACCGCAGCGCCCGTTCAGCTATTCTTTTCTGGATGAAAACTTTAACAAGCAATATCTGGGCGAAGACAGGTTTGGCAAACTGTTCCTGTATTTTGCCTTCCTGGCCATCTTTATATCGTGCCTGGGTTTACTGGGTTTGGCATCGTACAGCACCCTGCAGCGCACCCGCGAAATTGGTATCCGCAAGGTGCTGGGCGCCACTGTACCCGGCATAGTAAATATGCTCTCGAAAGAATTTATGTGGCTGGTATTGATAGCGGCGTTCATCGCCTTCCCCATAGCCTGGTACGGCATGCACACCTGGCTACAGGATTTTGCTTATAAAATTGATATCGCCTGGTGGGTATTCGCGGTGGCTGGCATACTGGCGTTTTTTATAGCCATTACAACCGTTAGTTTCCAGGCCATCCGGGCGGCGCTTACCAACCCGGTTAAGAGTTTGAGGAGCGAATAGTCATTAGGTCATTGGGTCATTAAGTTATTGCAAGGTTGTATACCCAATGACCAATGACAGCGCAGCGAATGACCCAAAGACAAACGAAGTAAATAACAGCGCAGCTAAATGACAACGAAGTGAAATGACCTAATGAACCCATAAGATGATAAAGAACTACATCAAGATCGCCTGGCGCAGCCTTTCAAAACAAAAGCTGTATAGCCTTATCAATATTTCGGGTTTGGCCGTAGGGCTGGCTGTTTGTATGATGATTATGCTGTATGTAACGCATGAAATGAGTTATGATCGCTTTCACAAAAACGCGGCGCGCATCTTTATACCAAACGCGCAACTGAAAATGGGTGATATGACCACCAGTATGGAGTATACCAGTTATGCTTCAGGCCCGGTGATCAGCCAAACTCAGCCTACTGTAGAGGCCTATACGCGTACATTAGGCTATTTTAGGCCGGTAGTTGTAAATGAACCCTCCACGCCGTCAAAAAAATTCGCTGAAGATAAGCTGTTATTTGCCGACCCTGATTTTTTTAACTTCTTTTCCTTCAAGCTGCTCAGCGGTTCTGCTGCTGATGTATTAAAACAGCCATTTTCGGTGGTGATATCTGCCGATATGGCCAAAAAATACTTTGGTACACAGGATGCGGTAGGTAAAACCCTCGTCATCAAAACCGATAGCGCCTATACTTACCAGGTTACCGGTGTGGCCGAAAATAATCCGTCTAACTCATCCATTACCTTCAATTTTGTGGCATCCTGCTCCAGTTTGCTGGCCATGAAGGAAGCGCCCATGTATATGGGTTTCCCCGGAGTTGGGCCGGGTTCATTCAGTACTTACCTGCTGTTAAAACATACATCAGATACAGCCAACCTGAGGCACAGTTTGGATAGGATGCTGAAAAAGGACAAAGAATTTGCCGACGCGAAATTCTCTTTTACTGCACTCACCCAAAGCCACCTCAATAATTACCAGGATACTTCTAATGTTAAATATCTCAAAATATTCCCCATTGTGGCGCTGCTCATCCTGCTGCTGGCATTGGTGAATTACATGAGCCTTTCCACCGCCCGTGCAACCCTGCGCGCAAAGGAAGTAGGCGTGCGTAAGGTATCGGGTGCCAGCCGCAAAACCATAGCCATGCAGTTTTATGTAGAATCTGCCGTATTTACTTGCTTGTCGTTTATACTGGGGTACATTTTATGCTATCTATTTAAGCCCTGGTTTTTAAACGTATTGCAATTAAAAATCGATAACTCGTTTTTATATAGTCCGCTGGTAATATCCATGCTGTTCGCGTTGCTGGCCATCACTATTATTGTAGCGGGCAGCTATCCTTCGCTGGTACTTTCGGCATTTAAGCCCGTGGTTACCCTAAAGGGAAAAATGAGCAAACAGGCAGGCGGCATTACCGTGCGCAAGATCTTTACCACGCTGCAATTTTCCATATCGGTGGGTTTGATCATTTGCGGTATCGTGATAGATCGCCAGCTCTATTTCTTCCGCCATGCCGATACCGGCATTAATCGCGATAATGTGGTGATGATACCCGTTGGCACCAGCTTCGGCAAAAACTATCCGGCCTTTGTTAAGGATATCCAGTCGCTGGCAGGGGTAAGCAGCGTAGCTACATCACACTATGCCATGTTCAGCGGTTTCGATATGTTTATGATCAACGGCAAAACAAAAAACGACAACGTAATGCTGCCATCGCTATCTGTTAGCGAAAAGTTCATCAGCACCCTGGGCTTAAAGTGGGTATATAAGCCCGCGCCGTCAACTGATCTATCTATCGGAAACAAAGTGGTAATTAACCAAATGGCTATCGGCAAGCTGCATCTTCCGGCAAATCCTATCGGCAGCATTATCCAATCTGGCACGCAAAAGATACAGGTTGCAGGCGTAGTAAAAAACTTCAATTTCAGTTCGATGGAATTTGCCATGCAGCCGCTCGGCCTGTTCATAACGCCAGATAGCAGCCGTTTTTGGAGCAGGATAGGCTGCAATTTATTCGCCCGCATCAACCCGCATACCAATTTGCCAACGCTTTTAGGTGCCATGCAAAGCAACTATAAAAAATACGACCAGGATACGCCCTTCAGCTACTCTTTTATGGATGATGCCTTTAACGCCCAATACAAAGCCGAAGATCGCCTGGCATCCATCTTCAGCATATTTACCGGCATTACGGTGATATTAGCTACGCTTGGTTTATTCGGCCTGGCAGCCTTTACCATCGAACAGCGCACTAAGGAAATAGGCGTACGGAAGATATTAGGCGCGAGCCTTACTGCCATCACATCGCTGTTGTCAAAGGACTTTTTAAAGCTGGTAGTTTTATCCATCATCATTGCCTCGCCGCTTGCCTGGTGGGCCATGAACAACTGGCTGCAAAACTTCGCCTACCGCATCACCATACAATGGTGGGTTTTCGCGGCGGCGGGGTTCATCGCCATATTTACCGCAGTTATCACGGTAAGCTATCACGCGTTAAAAGCCGCTATGGCCAACCCCGTGAAGAGTTTGAGGAGTGAATAGATCAGAGGTTAGTGATTAGAGATCAGAGATTAATTGAACAAGTTAAAAATCCCTCCCCTTTGGGGAGGTTAGGAGGGGCTAATGATAAAAAACTACATTAAAACAGCTTTCCGTTCCCTTAAAAAGAATAAGGGTTTTACGGCTATAAATGTATTGGGGCTGGCTTTAGGGCTGGCAACCTGCCTGCTTATTGTTTTTTATGTGTTTGATGAATGGAGTTACGATAGCTATAATGTAAAAGCCGACAGGATATACCGGGTAAATAACGATATAAAGTTTGCCGGCAATACCAAATCTTATGCTACGGTGGCGGCTATCGCGGCGTCTGCCATGAAAAATAGTTTCCCCGAAGTGCAGGAAACGGTGCGTTTTCTTGATCGTGGCGGCTTCAATGTGAAAAAGGACGGGCAGAACATTTATGAGGAGCACATGATAAATGCCGACCCAACCATATTTGCTGTTTTTACCCTGCCCATGCTAAACGGCGACCCGGCAACCGCGCTAAAAGAGCCGCATAGTGTGGTAATAACCGAAAGTACGGCCAAAAAATATTTTAACCGTACCAACGTAGTAGGGCAGGTATTAACCTTTAACGATACCGCTTTTTATAAAGTAACCGGGGTAATTAAGGATATACCCGCGCAATCGCATTTTAATTTCGATTTTTTTATATCGATGTCAACCTTACCCGAGAGCCGGGCCAACAATTGGTTGTTCGGTAATAATTTTAATACCTACTTATTGCTTAAACCCGGCGCCGATCCCAGCCAGCTGGAAGCTAAATTCCCCGCATTTATACGTAAAAATGCCAGTGGACAATTAAGGCAGGTATTAAATTTAACTTTTGATAAACTGGAAAAAAGCGGCAGCTATTTCAGGTTCAACCTAACACCGCTTAAACAAATACACCTCCAATCCAACCGCATAGCCGAATTGGGCATCAATGGCAACCTGCAGTATGTATATATATTTTCAGCTATCGCTATTTTAATATTGCTGCTGGCCTGTGTAAATTTCATCAACCTGTCTACCGCCCGTTCCGCAAACCGCGCCCGCGAGGTTGGGGTACGCAAGGTACTTGGTTCCTCGCGCGGCTATTTAATAGCCCAGTTTTTGTCCGAATCTATTATGGTTACGCTTATAGCTACCCTTATAGCCGTTTTCGCGGCCTGGGCCTTGCTGCCTGTATTCAACCACATGTCGGGCAAAGCGTTAGCCATTACTTCACATTCACTTACCTGGCTCATACCGGTTTTATTTGTTGTGATTGTTTTAGTGGGTGGCATTGCCGGTTCATATCCTGCATTTTTTCTGTCCGGCTTTCAGCCCGTGGATGTGCTGAAGGGCAAAATTGCAGGCGGCTTTAAGGGCGGCAGATTGCGGAATTTTTTAGTGGTGTTCCAGTTTTCCATCTCCATATTTTTAATAATTGGTACACTGGTTATTTACAACCAGCTAAAATATATCCAAAGTAAGGATGTAGGCTTTAACCGCGACCAGGTTTTAGTGGTGCGTAATGCCAGGTTTTTACGAGGGCAGGCGCAAACCTTTAAGCAGGAAGTTAAACAGTTGCCGGGCGTTAAAAATGCTACCCTCAGTACTTATTTGCCAACCGCGCTGGCGCGCCAGGGCACTATTTTATTTAAAGATCCCATTCAAAAGCAATCCTTATCTACCCAGGAGTGGGATGTGGACGAGGACTACTTGAATACCTTAGGCATGAAACTGGCATCGGGCCGTAACTTCTCCACCCAAATGCCTACCGATTCATCCGCCATTATCATTAACCAAACCGCAGCTAACCTGCTCGGCTTTACCAATCCATTGAATCAAAACCTCTACGAGGGCAATTATAAATACCATATTATAGGCGTGGTGAAGGATTTTAACTTTGAATCGCTGCGCAACAACGTAACCCCTTTGGTACTTACCTTAACACCCAACATCGGCAAGGTGGCCATCCGCGTCAATTCAGCTGATATTCCGGCGCTCATCACGCAGATAGGCGACAAATGGAAACAACTCACACCTGGCCATCCATTCACCTATACCTTTATGGATGAGGATTTTAATGTGATATACAATACCGAGCAGCGGATAGGAAAAATATTCATCGTGTTTACATCACTTGCCATAATTATAGCTTGCCTGGGTTTATTCGGATTAGCCGCCTACGCCGCCGAACAGCGCACCAAGGAAATAGGCATCCGCAAGGTTTTAGGCGCCGATGTAACGGTAATAGTAGCCATGCTATCAACAGATTTTATAAAGCTGGTAGGCATAGCCATCCTTATCGCATCGCCATTGGCCTGGTACGCCATGCAGCAATGGCTGCAAAATTTTGCTTACCGGGTAAACCTGCACTGGTGGCTCATCGCATCAGCCGGAATAGCGGCCATACTGATCGCTTTTGTAACCGTGAGTTTCCAAGCCATCAAAGCTGCGGTAGCCAACCCGGTTAATAGCTTGCGATCGGAATGATTTAAAGTCTTGAGTCTGTAGTCTAAAGCCGGTAAGCGCGGAAACAGGCTCAAGACTACCGACTCAAGACTAAGTAAAACTACCAACTCCGTACTAAATAAACTGTATCATAACCGTACATCAGGTGTTTCACTTACGAACATGTATACAATAATGTTTTAATATAATGTATTGATTATTAGTGTTTTGTATTTTGGTATGTGTTTGGGGATGATATAAACGCTGAAAAGCCGGAAGCGACAGGCCAATGGCAGCGCAGCAAAATTACTAATAACTAAATACTATGATAAAGAACTACATAAAAACAGCTTACCGCAGCCTTATTAAAAACAAGGCGTTCACGGCAATAAACGTGCTGGGCCTGGCTTTAGGGCTGGCCACCTGCCTTCTTATAGTTTTTTATGTAGTTGATGAGTTGAGTTATGACCGCTACAATGTAAATTCGGGCCGCATTTATCGTGTAAATGAGGACCTGAAACTGGGCGATAACAAAGTGCAGTATGCTGTTTGTATGCCGCCGCTTGCCCAAGCCTTAAAAAATGATTTCCCCCAGGTAGAGAATACCGTAAGATTAAAAAAGGTTGGTGGCATCCACGTAAAAAAGGGCAGCGAAACTTTGCTGGAGTACAACGTGCTTTTTGCTGACCCGACGCTGTTTGATGTTTTTACCCTGCCCATTATTTATGGGAACAAGGCAACCGCCTTAACCGAGCCAAACACAGTGGTGATAACGGAATCGACCGCGAAAAAATATTTTGACCGGGTAAACGTAGTTGGCGAAAAACTGGTAATAGATAATAACCAGGCATTGAAAATTACGGCAGTAATAAAGGACATTCCTACGCAATCGCATTTTAAGGCCGATTTTTTTCTTTCGATGGCCTCTTTTCCGGATAGCCGTTCAAACGAGTGGTTGCGCAGCGATTATAATACCTATGTTTTGATGCGCGAAGGTGCTGATTATAAAAAGCTGGAGGCTCAGTTCCCGGCCTTTCTGCGCAAATACAGCGGCGGCCAGATGCAGGACGAGCTTAAAATGAGCTACGATAAATTTGAGCAAAGTGGCAGTTATTTCAGGATGAACATGATACCGTTAACCGGCATCCACCTGCACTCCAACCAAACCGGCGAACTTGGGCCAAACGGTACCGAAGAATATGTTTACATATTTTCGGCTATCGGCCTGTTTATTTTATTGATAGCCTGCGTAAATTTCATGAACCTGTCAACCGCGCGCTCGGCTAACCGCGCCCGCGAAGTTGGCGTACGCAAGGTGTTGGGTTCGTCGCGCAAATATTTAATCGCCCAGTTCTTATCCGAATCGATCATGGTAACGTTGGTGGCGGTTATTATAGCGTTGTTTACCGCTGTAATACTGCTTCCGGTATTCAATCATTTTGCCGATAAAAACATAGTCATCAACCTGCAAACGCTGGTTTGGCTCATACCCACAGCATTGGTTGCCGTGCTTTTTATTGGGTTTATGGCCGGCTTATATCCGGCTTTCTTCCTGTCGGCCTTTCAACCTATTGATGTTTTGAAAGGTAAAATTTCAAGCGGTTTTAAAGGTGGCAAACTACGGAGTTTCCTGGTGGTTTTTCAGTTTGGCATATCCATATTCCTTATTGTTGGCACGCTGGTTATTTATAACCAGCTAAATTATATCCAAAACCATGATCTGGGCTATAACCGTAACCAGGTGCTTACCATCCAAAATGCTTTTGAACTGGGCGATAAGGCCAGCGCGTTCAGGCAGGAGGTTAAGCAATTACACGGTGTGGAAAATGCCACATTAACCGGCTATTTGCCCACCGGCATGAACCGCAGTACCGCTATTTTTTATAAAGAAGCCGTAGCAGACCCCAAAAAGTCCATTTTCCCGCAAACCTGGACGGTTGATGAGGATTATGTTAACACCCTGGGCATGAAAATGGCAGCCGGACGCTATTTCTCCAAACAAATGTCGACCGATTCAAGCGCGCTGGTGATCAATGAAACGGCAGCGAAGTTCCTGGGCTTTAACAATGCTGTTAACAAAGTCATCTATAAATCATCGGGCGGCCCTAATCCAACCTTCAAGCCTTACACTATTATAGGCGTGGTAAAGGATTTTAATTTTAGTTCGCTGCGCAATAATATTGAGCCTGTTATTATGCAATTTGGCTATGATGAAGGTAATTTAAGCATCAGGCTGCAAAGCGCAAATATACCCGCGGTAATGGCGCAACTACAGGATAAATGGAAAAGCTACACGCAGGCACAATTTCAGTATTCATTTATGGATCAGGATTTTGACGCCATGTACCGTTCCGAACAACGCATAGGCACCATATTCATTGTATTTACGGTTTTGGCTATTGTTATAGCTTGTTTGGGCTTATTTGGCCTGGCAGCGTACGCGGCAGAGCAACGCACAAAGGAAATAGGCATCCGCAAGGTGTTGGGCGCAAGCATTGCAAATATAGCGGGCATGTTATCGTCAGATTTTTTGAAACTGGTGGGCATTGCTATTGTGATAGCATCGCCAATGGCATGGTGGGCAATGAACAAATGGCTGCAGGATTTTGCCTACCGTATCAATATTCAATGGTGGATACTGGCCCTGGCCGGCTTTACGGCACTTTTTATAGCATTTATAACCATAAGTTTTCAATCCATCAGGGCCGCGATAGCCAACCCGGTGGATAGTTTGAGATCGGAATAGTCATCAGGTCATTGGGTTATTAAGTCATTATTGCATTGACAGAAACACCAATGAGCCAATGGCAGCGCAGCGAATGACCAAATGATAACAAAGTGAAATGACAACGAAGTGAATCATGATAAGGAACTACATTAAAACAGCCTGGCGTAATTTGTTGAAAAACAAGTTCTATTCGGTTATTAATATTGTTGGCTTAACCGCTGGTTTGGCCATTGGCATACTCATTTTGCTATGGGTGCAGGACGAGCTAAGCTTCGACAGCTTTCACAAACAGGCCGATAATATTTACCGGATGGAGCTTTTTGGCGGTACAGGCACCAGCAGGCAAATATGGCAGGTTACGCCCGCGCCTATGGGTTTGCTGGTTAAGCAGCAATTGCCCGATGTAAAAGATGAGGTGCGCATAACCGGCAATTACAACTTTTCGCTGTATAAATACCAGGATAAGATTTTTGGCGATGAGAACGCGGCCTTTGTCGATCCTTCATTCTTCACGGTTTTTGATTTTCCTATTATTGAAGGCAATGCCTCGCGGCCATTTACCGATGATAATTCGGTGGTCATCACCAAAAAAACCGCTGAAAAGTTTTTTGGCGATCAAAATCCTGTAGGTAAGGTTATAGTTGCCGATAACAAGCAAAATTTTACGGTTAGCGCGGTAATGGCTGATTTCCCCGAGAACTCCACCATCAAATACGACATGATAATGCCGATGAGCTTTTTTGTTAAAAGCCTGATTGCAGCTCACCAGGACCCCACCAATGATTTTGATAATTATGCTTATGAAACCTTCCTGTTGTTAAAACCCGGTACCGATTTGAAGGGCCTGGCCGCGAAAATTACCCGTGTACACCTAAACCACCGCGCCATCGATACCGATGCCGATTACCTGTTGCTGCCCTTATCAAAAATGCACCTGTACAATGCCGATCTTACCGATAGGGGAATCTCAACCGTAAGGATATTCATCATCGTTTCCATACTGATACTGGTTATTGCCTGTATCAATTATGTAAACCTGTCAACCGCGCGCTCCATGCTGCGGGCAAAGGAAATAAGCATGCGCAAAATTGTGGGCGCTGCTAAAAGCCATTTATTTATGCAGTTTATTGTGGAAACCGCCTTACTGTTTCTCATAGCGGCGGTACTGGCTTTAGGTTTAATATCTGTATTAATGCCCTTGTTCAACCAAATATCGGGCAAGCAACTCACCTTCAATATTGCCGATACCCACATCTGGACGGTGATCAGCTTAACTATTTTGGGCACCCTGGTAGCATCCAGCATTTACCCTGCCATATTGCTGTCCTCGTTCGAGCCATTAAAAGCGCTCAAAGGAAAAGTAACTGCCGGTATTGGCGATGCGCTGTTCCGCAAAATACTGGTGGTTGCGCAATTTTCGTTTTCCATCATCCTGATCATCGGCACCATTGTTATTACCAGCCAGTTAAACTACATCAAATCGAAGGAATTAGGTTACGATAAAAGCCACACCTTCACTTTCTGGATGCGTGATATAGGTACCCATTATGATGCGGTAAAGGCCGAATTATTAAAACAACCAGGCGTTTTAGGCGTAACCCGCTCCAACCAGAACATTGTGGATATAGGCGGTATTTCGGGCGATAACGATTGGGACGGTAAAACACCAAACTCCACCTTTATTGTGCATCCCATGGCTATCGATAAGGATTTTTTATCCTTTTTTAAGATGAAACTAATAGCCGGCGCCAGTTTTACCGGCGCGCCGAACGATACCAATCATTTAATATTGAACGAAACCGCCATTAAACAAATAGGGATGACCAACCCCATAGGCAAGCGTTTCCGGATGTGGAAGTTTAAGGGCACTATTATAGGCGTGGTGAAGGATTTTCATTACGCATCCATGAAAGAAAAGATAGGCCCGGCGGTATTTTATTATTACCCGCCATACCTGGGCAGCATGTATGTGAAAACAACCGGCGCCGATGCGCCGAAAGCCATAGCGGCGGCAGGCCGCCTGTTTAAGCAATACAACGGCGAGTTTCCGTTCAGCTACACCTTTTTAGATGATAAGTTTAATGATCTGTACAAAGGCGAACAGCAGCAGGGCGCGCTGTTCAATTATTTTTCGAGCATAGCAATACTTATTTCCTGCCTGGGCTTGCTGGGCCTGGCAGCATTTACCGCCCAGGTGCGTACCCGCGAAATTGGCGTGCGCAAGGTATTGGGTGCCAGCGTAAACGGCATAGTAGGCTTATTGGCTAAGGATTTTATTAAGCTGGTGTTCATCTCCATTTTAGTGGCCTCGCCAATAGCCTGGTACGCTATGAATGTATGGCTGCAAAGCTTTGCCTACCGTATAAATATAGCCTGGTGGATGTTTGCAGCGGCTGGGATCATATCGATCCTCATCGCGTTCATCACCATAAGCTTTCAATCGGTAAAAGCAGCCTTAACCAACCCGGTGAAGAGCTTGCGGAGTGAATAATTTGGTCATTTCGCTGCACTGTCATTAGGTCATTGAGTTAACCAACAACCAATGACAGCGAAGCGGATGACCCCAATGACACGAAGTGAATGACAACGCAGTGTAATGACAATAATTGAAATGACAAAATAAAATAACATGAATAAGATCAACCTAAAACTGGCTTTCAGAAATATTGTGCGTAACAAGCTATACACGGCCATCAATATTATTGGTTTAAGTGTGGCCAGCGCGTTTTGCATACTGGTTTACCTGTATGTAAAAAACGAGCGATCGTTTGATAATTTTCATCACGACCAGGCACAGCTTTATCGCCTGGAGGAAACTGATTTTTGGGGTTCTTTGGGCCGCGATAAGCCTAAAAAGAGCTTCTTCTCTTTTTTAATGAAGGATGCCGAGCAGGAAAATATGATAGCAACACCACCTATTTTGGCGGTGGACCTGAAGCGGAACTTTCCGGAGATACAGGATGCCGTACGCCTAAGCGGCATGGGCAATGAAGTGGTGCGCATAGGCGATCAGAATTTTAGTGAAAAAGAGGATAATTTAACCTACGCCGACAGCGATTTTTTCAGCGTTTTTAATTTCCCCTTAAAAATTGGCAACCCGGCCACCGCATTGGCCGAAAGAGGGAAGATAGTGATCAGCGAGCGCCTGGCTAAAAAATATTTTGGTAATGCCAACCCCATTGGCAAGGTAATAACCTTCCCGAACGATAATAATTTGCTTTACACCGTAGGCGCCGTTTGTAAAAACTTCCCGGCTAATTCCAGTTTTCAATATGATATGGTGATACCTATCAAGTCGGACCCGAATTATGAAGACGGGTTAAAGAACGGGGTTAACTCGTTTAGCGAGCCCTTGATACTCAAATTGCGCAAGGGTACCAATGCCGCCGCGTTTGAGCAAAAGCTGGATGTTTTTGCCAAAACATATTTTAAACCACTCATTGAATCTTTTCGGAAGGAAGGACCGAAAGATAAAGTGGCCGATATGCACATTTACCTGCGCCCTTTTGCCGAGGCGCATTACAACCAAAGCCAGGGCTGGGGCCACTATACCGATATTAAAAACATTTACCAGCTGGTATCTCTCTCGGTTATCATCATGCTCATAGCCTGCCTTAATTATATTTTGCTCACGCTAACCAACGCCATTTCGCGCTCGCAGGATGTGGGTGTACGCAAAACCATAGGCGCGGGCCGCAGGCAAATTGTATTACAATATTATACCGAAACCCAGTTGCTGGCATTTATAGGGGTAATAGTCGGTTTTATTATAGCAGCTACCTGCCTGCCATTCTTTAGCAGTTTAACAGGCTCTACACTGGCGCTTTCCAATTTTTCTTTGGCCGATATTACTTTGATGTTGTTTGTGCTCTCGATCATACTGGGTTTGCTGGCCGGTATTTACCCGGCGCTGGCCATGTCGGGCCTTAAACCTTTAAATATCATGCGCGGGTTTTCGGCTTACCGTATTAGTCCGGTACTATCAAAAAGTTTGGTGGTGTTGCAGTTTACTATATGCGTTATATTGGTTATATCGGCAATGGTTATCAACAAGCAAATGCACTATATTAACCAAACCAGCATGGGTTTTAATAAGGACGAGGTGGTAGTAGTTGAAAACCCCTATGAATGGGACCGCAAAAAAGTGAACGCCCTGAAAGAAACA
>Ga0302303_10001111_pt1 | contig 18220 bp, 17 predicted proteins | sample III_Palsa_E2_1_FD_194542 | JGI IMG/M metagenome (GOLD analysis project Ga0302303, IMG submission 194542) | Peat permafrost microbial communities from Stordalen Mire near Abisko, Sweden - III_Palsa_E2_1 | ecosystem: Environmental > Terrestrial > Soil > Palsa > Peat permafrost | place: Sweden...
CCCCGTGGCCATACTCCCGCTTTTACAGTCGGGGGAGTGGCTGAATGATTTCCACAAGGGAGGCAGGATGAGGCCCTTATTGGAAAGCGTCACCGTGAACATCATCCTTCAAAGCAAAACAGCACTGTATGGCGCCGGCTGGTACGGGATGTACAATATGTGAGCGGGCCATAGGCTCTTTTGGTAATTTAGCCAATGGCCTGCTCACCGCTAGTGATGGCCCTTCGGGCCGGGCGCGGAGCACCCTTGTGATCCGCCGGCGGACTTCTCATAAATATAGCCCACTGGCGGATCACGGCTAATGATGGCCCTTCGGGCCGGGCGCGGAGCACCCGTTGAGCGGCCTGTGGCGGCTTGTGATCATCCGCCGCCCGCCTAAAACAAATCTACTTTCCATGATCTTTCCCAGTAGCCGCCGCCGGGTAGTTCAACCATTCCTTCCTTATGCAGGAGTTGTTGATCATGATTAATGTAATCGGCATGCCCTTGCCAAGGCTCTATGCAAACAAAAGGAGCGTTGAGCGCAGCCCATATTCCCAGGTCGGGCCATCCCTTAATACGAAAATGGAGACCATGGGGTGTAGTATGGCTTTTTAAAGAGACAGTGTCGGAATGCAAACCTTTCAATACGATGGCGTCGTCTGCAAAGAGGCCGTGGGAGAGGGGAACGAGTTGTTCTTCCAATAGGAAAGGGGTGGCCTCCGCCTTGAGTAGTCCGTCCTCCAAGACCGAGCGACCAGCAGTTTCCGGCTGACTGAAAGCCAGATAATAATCCTCGTAATGGGTGTCCGCCGTCAGGGGAACGGCAAACGCAGGATGTCCTCCTACAGAAAAGTAGAGAGGCGTTTTTCCGGGGTTATGAACTTCATATTGTACTTCCAGGGCAGGGCCTTCGAGGCGGTAACGGACCTGGAATATAAAGGGGAACGGATAAACCGCCCGGGAGGATTCGTCGTCGCTTAGCGTAAACAGCGCTTCCCCTTCACTAATGGCTTCGGCCAGAAAGTTTTTATCCCTGGCGAATCCGTGCCGGGGGAGGGTATAGCTTTTTCCTTCAAATATATAAGTGTTCCCTTTGAGGGAACCCACGATAGGAAACAGTACGGGAGAATGCTTACCCCAGTACACCGGATCCCCTTTCCACAGGTAATCCAGGCCATTATCCTTGCGACACAGGGTTTGCAGCTCCGCACCCTTGGGATGAACGGTGGCTGTGAGGAATTCATTTTGTAGCGTTATCATGGGATAAATTTACGGCAGGAATTGACTCCTTTGGAGAAAGGTAATACATCTTTCACCCTATCTTGCAGCCGTGCTATTCAAAGATGTCATAGGTCAGCAAGACGTTAAAAGTCATTTGGTCCGGATGGTGGGACAGAACCGGCTTAGTCATGCATTATTGATGCTAGGCCCGGAAGGGGCCGGCGTATTACCCATGGCGCTGGCGCTGGCGCAATACATGACCTGCGAACGGGTACGTGAACGGATCCCCGGAGCGCAAGCCCACAAAGTGGAAGCTCCCTCTTTATTCGGGCCTTCACCCGATCCCAATGCCGCGTCTTCAGGAGAACTCCCCGGGGATGCCTGTGGGATTTGCCCTTCCTGTCAGAAGGCCGGGCAATTGATCCATCCTGATATCCATTTTTCCTATCCAGTGATCCCCAAGAAGGCGGGCGACAAACCGGTCAGCGGGGATTATGCGTCGGCGTGGAGGGACTTTATCAGGCAAACTCCCTATGGGAATGCATATGACTGGTTACAATCTATTGGCGCTGAGAACAAACAGGGGAATATTACCGCTCAGGAATGCGGGGATATCATCCGGAAACTGAACTTGAAGAGCTTTGAGAGCCCCTTCAAAATATTGGTATTGTGGATGCCGGAATATTTGGGCAATGAAGGGAATAAACTATTGAAAATCATTGAAGAACCGCCTGCAGGAACCTTGTTTATCCTGGTAGCGGAGCAGGAGACGCTCATTCTTCCTACCGTGCTGTCCCGGACCCAATTAATAAAGGTACCCCCGTTGTCGGTTGCTGAAATAACCGAGGGACTGGTGGATCGGGCGGGCCTGGATAGCCCCAAGGCCAGGCTGATAGCCAGCATCAGTGAAGGAAATTTCCGGGAGGCCTTGTTGCAATTGCAACACGCAGAGGATGACTGGCAGTCTTTGCTCAGGGAATGGCTAAACGCGGTCCTGAAGAATGGTCCCGTAGCCCAGGTCAAATGGGTGGAAGCCGTCAGCAAACTGGGGAGGGAGAAACAAAAGCAATTTCTGCGGTATTTTAATCACTTGCTGGAGATGGCCATAAGGCTTGACTGTATGGAAGGCATGGCCGCCCAATTACCGGAGGCTGAAAAAGATTTTGCGCTGAGGCTGAATAAAATAGCCGGCAGGGAACAGCAGGAGGCCATCCTGCAGCTTCTGGATGAGGCGGCTTATTTTATTGAGCGGAACGCTAACGCCAAAATGCTTTTTCACGCCCTAAGCCTTAAATTGTACCATATCATTGCTAACAAATCGCTAATTTTGACTAATTAGGCCCTGAATAGTAAAGCATTGGAGAGCTGGGAAGTGTTGGGAAGGGGCATCAATCACTCAATATAAATCAATATATGGGATGTGGAAGTTGTGGTACTGCTGCGAATGGTAAGCCGTCAGGGTGTAAAAGTAACGGAGGATGTAGCACGGGTGGATGTAATAGGATGAATGTGCATGATTGGTTGGCCAATCTACCGTTTAGCGACCCTGAGAGTAATTGTAGAATCATCGAAATTTCTTTTAATAAAGGCAGCCGAAAGGATTATTTCCGTAACGCGACCCTTAACCATTTTGAAAAAGGGGAGATGGTGGCGGTAGAAGGAGTGAGCGGATTCGACGTGGGTATGGTCAGCCTCAGCGGGGAATTGGTCCGTTTGCAGCTAAAAAAGAAGAATATCGACGAAAATAATCCTGAAATAAAGAAAATCCTCCGAAGAGCTGGAGACCAGGATCTTGCCAAATGGCAGGAGAACAAAAAACGGGAAGGAATTGCTCTTACCCGCTCCAGGGCGATCGCCCGCCAGCTAAATCTCCAAATGAAGCTGTCTGAGATTGAAATTCAGGCAGACGGAAAGAAAGCTACTTTTTTTTATACGGCTGATGACCGGGTGGATTTCCGGGAATTGATCAAGGTGTTTGCCTCGGAATTCCGTGTAAAGGTTGAAATGCGCCAGATCGGTATTCGCCAGGAGGCAGCAAAAGTGGGTGGAATAGGCAGCTGCGGAAGGGAATTGTGTTGCTCCACCTGGCTGACTGATTTTAAAAGCGTCAATACAACGGCTGCCCGGTACCAGAACCTTAGTATTAACCAGACCAAGTTAAGCGGCCAATGTGGTCGTTTAAAGTGTTGTCTGAACTATGAGCTGGATACTTACCTGGATGCCCTGCAGTCTTTCCCGGAAAATGCGGAAACTATTGAAGTCGCCAAGGGAGTCGCCTCCCTGGTGAAAAAGGATATCTTCAGGAACCTGATGTGGTACATCTTTCCGGAAGGGGGGAAACAATATCCCCTTACCGTGGAACGGGTAAAACAGATCCGGCAGCTCAACCGGCAAGGGATCAAACCGGATGAATTGCAGGTAGCGGAGATAGCGCCTTCCAAACTGAAGGAAGAAGAGCCGGAATTTGTGGAATTGGTCGGCCAGATCAGTTTGAAAAGCCTTGAAAGGGGAACCAAGCGGCGTAAGCAAAAAGAACACGATAACAGGGGCGGACGCCGTCCCGAAAGCGGCGAAAGGAGTCGCCCGGAGAGTGGGGACCGGAGTCGTCCCGAATCCAGAAGGGCGCCGGAATCCAGGGGAGACCAGCGTCGCCCGGATCCCAAAAGGGAAGATGGTAAAAAGGAAGAAAAAAAGCCCGAGTCTGGCGCTGCACTCCCCCAGGGTGGCGCTCGTGAATCAGGTGGCGGCCGGCGTGATGACAGAAGGGGAAATGATCGCAACCGGAGACCCCAGGGACCGGGAAGGCCCCAGGGTGGTAGTAACCCTCAAAGCGGTGGTAACCCCCAAAGTGGTGGTAACTCCCAAAGCGGTGGCGGTTCTCAAGGTCAGGCGCCGGGCGGTCAGACACCGGGTATCCCCAGACCTCAGCAAGGAGGAGGCCCGAGGCAAGGTCAGTCAGGCCCGAGGCCCGCGCAGAGGGGTCCAAAGCCCCCCGTCCAGGGTGGTGGCGAATCCCATGGGGGATCTCCTTCCTCTCCTTCACAGGGATCACAACCCCCTGCGCAGCCTTAAAGCAAAAGATTTTTTTATATACAGATAAAATGAACGGAGCATCCTCAAACGGGACGCTCCGTTTGTGTGTGCGTACTTATACGCAGCATTTATAAGCACTTGTACTCATTTGATTTAGCGCAGACTTGTTTTATTTTGAGCTATAGAAAAACAAACAGTAGACCCCACAAACACTACATAAAAAATGAAATCAATTACAAAAAAATCATCGACATCGAAGGTGTACAGGTTTTCGATCCTTGCAGGAATAGCCGTCAGCGGGATGCTTTTGCTTTCCAGCTGTCACGGGAAGATTCCCCTTGACGAACAAAAGGCGAGTCTGCATATCATTCCCGGCCCCCAGGGAAAGGAGTATATCCATTCTTTTCAGGAGGCGAGTATTGAACTGAGTAGACAGATCAAGGATTCCTCGTTCCTGGATAAGCAATTTCAGCTGCCCATTGCGGAAGCCTTTAACCGGGACGCTATAGCCGCTTTGTTGAATGCAACCGGAGCCCAGGGCATCAGGATATATCTGGGCAGGGACAAAGTCGGGCAGATCAGGTTGGTGCTCGTTCCCATTACAAAGGAGGGGAATGATATCTATACCAAATTGATCAATAAAAGGGATGCTCCTGCTTCCGGCGCCACCGCCGGTGCTGCGACTCCTGAATCACAGGTTGTGGAAGTAGGCCAACGTTGTCCGACTTTATGCGATACCCCTTAGTGGACGGCAGTAATGAATGATGATTTATGGACAAATTGAGTACGTTCGTATTGAGCGAAGCCGTATTTATTCCTTTCTGCGTAGCTCTTTTCCGGTGGAGAAGGATTGATAAGACCTATTATCCGTTCTTTCTTCTGCTGGGTGTGGCGGCATTGGCAGAGCTGGTTTCTTTTTTGGAAATACGTCTATTCCATTCCAATGCCGCGGTTGTAAATATCTATGAGCTATTGGAATGCGCCATTATTATATGCCAGTTTTACCGGTGGCACGGCATTCGTATGGAGACAAAATCAATGTACCTCCTTCAATCCATAAACCTCGTAGCGTGGATCATCTGCAACCTGGTCTTTTTCCACCTGAATGATTTCAATTTTCCGCTTTACAGGATTCTGTATCCCTTTCTTGTGGTCATCTTAAGTATTAATGAGATCAACCGGATGATCATTCATGCCAACGGGCAGCTATATAAAAATGCCCGTTTCATACTTTGTCTGGGTTTTATTATATATTTCCTGTACCTAATCTTATATGAAGGCGCTTTTTTGGTCAGTAAGGTAGATAAAACAGAAGTGTCCAATGAAATCATACATCTTTTCGGGAAGGTGAATGTTTTTGCGAATGGGATATACTTATTGGTGGTTTTCCTGGTTCCCAGGAGACGGGATTCAGCCTTCGAAAGGATATTTGACCGGATTGGGGACGACAACTGATTTCTGTGGGATCAACCAATAGGACTATGCATGGGTAATGCTATTTTATATACTACAGTGCTAATAGGTTGCCTGGTAGGGGTGATCATCCTCTTTTTTATCATCTCCATTGTGCAATACCACCGGAGATATGTCCGGCTCCAGCGGGATCGTATCCTGGCAGAGATCACCATTCTTGAAAACGAACGTAAACGAATCGCTGGAGACCTTCACGATAGCCTGGGCCCCCTTTTGAGTGCGGTGAAATTGAATATGGGCAGCATTGAAACGGAGAACCCTTTTGAGAGACAGGTACTGGACAAATCCAGCCGGTATATAGATGAGATCATCTCCAATATGCGGGAGATCTCTTACAATCTCCTGCCGAACTCCCTGGAAAGAAAAGGGCTCCTGGAAGCGGTCAGGGAATTCATCGGGCACTTGAATGGCACAGTGCCACTGCATATTCAATTGCATTGCTGGAAGGAAATAGTCATCCCCAAGGAAAAGGAAATCCATGTATTCCGGATGGTCCAGGAAATCATTCATAATACCGTAAAACATGCAGAAGCCAGGCATTTACACATAGGGATATCCCACGAGAGCAATCGCCTTTTGCTCATGACCAAGGATGATGGTCATGGCTTTGACGCCCAAAAGGCCAGGGAAGCCTCCGGGGGGCTTGGGCTTCGGAGCCTGGAAAGCAGGGCGGAGATCCTGAGAGGCACATTAAGTATTGAAAGTAAGCCCCAGGAAGGCACAAGATATTATATTGAGATACCTTTGTAGTTAAACACTGACGCCATATGACCGACACCAGCCAGATTCAGTTGGTAATTGCGGATGATCATGAAATATTCAGGGACGGGCTTTCGCTGATGCTATCCCGTCAAAAGAATATGACACTGGCAGGGCAGGCCCAGAATGGGCAGGAACTGCTTAGGATGGTCAGAGAATCTCCTCCGGACGTAATACTCATGGATATCAAGATGCCCCAGATGGACGGTATCGAAGCCACTAAGATCCTCTCCCGGGAATTTCCCGAATTGAAGATTATTGCCCTGTCCATGTTTTCTGAGGAAAACCTTATTGTGGAAATGCTGGAGGCCGGCGCTAAAGGGTATTTGCTCAAGAATGCAGACAAGCTCGAGATATTGGAAGCCATCAAGTCGGTCATGGAAGACAGGGTCTATTATTGCAGGGATACCTCCGCCACGCTCGCTTCTATGATCGTTAAAAGTAATTTTAACCCCTACCGGAAGCGTGACATCGCTGAATTTTCAGAAAGGGAAACCGAGATCATCCGCCTTATCTGCAAACAATGTACGGCACAGGAGATCGGGGATACCCTGTTCCTTAGTCGCCGGACGGTAGAGGGGTATCGTACCCGCATCCTTGAAAAAATGAATGTAAAGAATACCGCAGGGGTGGTCATTTACGCACTGAAATACAAACTCATCTCGGAAAAAGACTTGATGTGACCCCTGATAGGAAGGCGATCGCGCCGCCTATTGTTTTTCGCTTAATTCCAGCCATCGCAATTCCTTGTCTCCCAGCAGGGCGATAATCTCCAGGATCCTGTTGCTGCATTGCTGCAAGGCTTCATAAGGCAATCCTCCATTCAATTTAAATTCCAGGTCACCTTTTTCCTTTTCCAGTTGTGGGATTTCCTGTTCCAGCTGTTCAAATTCCCTTTTTTCTTTGTAAGACAGTTTTACCGCTTTGGCCGTGACAGGGGCTGCATTCGCACTGGCCGGATCAGCACTGGGTTCTCCCGTAAGCAGGCTTCCCGCAGTAATAGTCGATTTGGGAACTTCTCCCTTGATCTCTTTGGGATTTTTCTTTTGGGCTTCGGTTTCTTTTTCCTTTTGCCTGTATTGGGTATAGTTTCCAGGGAAATCCCTGACCTGCCCTTCGCCTTCAAAAACAAATAAGTGATCCACCACCCGGTCCATAAAGTAACGGTCGTGGGAAACGATCAGCAGGCAACCGGAAAAGTCCACCAGGAAATCTTCCAGGATGCGCAGGGTCTGAAGATCCAGGTCATTGGTAGGCTCATCCAGGATAAGAAAATTGGGATTGCGGAACAACAATGTGAGGAGTTGCAGCCGCCTTTTCTCTCCGCCGCTGAGTTTGGATAAGTAGGTATATTGTTGCTCTGCCGTAAAGCCGAACATCTCCAGGAACTTGCCGGCGCCGATCTTCGTTCCGTCAGCCAGGGGGAAGAATTCCGCCATGGTCTTCACGTATTCGATCACCCTCATGTCCTCTTTCCACTGGAGCCCCTCCTGTGAAAAATGCCCGAATACGACCGTTTCTCCCGGATTTATCTTTCCGCTGTCGGGTTTTTCCAGGCCTAGCAACAATCTCAAAAACGTGGACTTTCCTACCCCATTCTTGCCCACGATGCCAATCCGCTCCCCCCTTTTGAAGGTGTAATCAAAGGCTTTGAGGATAACCAGTTCCCCAAATGATTTGTATACTTTTTTTAGTTCTATGATCTTTCCCCCCAGGCGCGTCATCTTCCCCTGTAAGGTTAATTCCGCGGTATCCGTGCGTTGCTTCACTTTTTCCTCCAGGGCGTAGAAGGTGTCTTCCCTTGACCGGGATTTGGTGGTACGGGCTTTGGGTTGCTTGCGCATCCACTCCAGTTCTTTGCGGAACAGGTTTTTATTTTTCTGACCGGTAGCCGCATCGTTTTCGGCCCTGGCTGCTTTCTGCGTCAGGAAGAAGTCGTAGTCTCCGTTGTAAACATACGCATGACTGCCATCCAATTCGATCATTTCGCTGCACACATTGTCCAGGAAATAACGGTCGTGGGTAACGAGCAAAACCGTTACACGGGCGGCGGACAGGTATTCCTGGAGCCACTCGATCATGTTCACGTCCAGGTGGTTGGTGGGCTCATCGAGCAGCATCAGCGTTTGAGGTCCGTGCAGTTGAGCTTCCAGGAGGGCCTGGGCCAGGGCGACACGTTTTTTCTGCCCTCCCGATAGCTGGGCCATGGGGATTTCAAGGTGTTCCAGGGACAGCCGTCCCAATATTTGTTTTAATTGGGCTTCGAATTGCCAGGCGTCCAGCAGATCTAACTCTCCCAGCAGGTCTCCCAACTTATGGTCGTCATGTACATCGCTTTCCAGGTACAGTTCATATGCCTTTACCGCTTTCACCACAGGATGGTCCATGCTCAACAGGTTGTCCCATACACTTAAGGTGGAGCTGAATTCAGATTCCTGTGGCAGCATCACGACCTTTACGTCTTTGTGCACCCAGACGGTTCCCGTATCGGAAGTATCCAGTCCTGCGATGATGTTCAGCAGGGTGGACTTCCCGGTGCCGTTGCGGGCGATCAGGGCAATTTTGTCCCCTTCTTCTATATGAAAGGAAATATTCTGGAAGAGCGTACGCGTGCCGAAGGACTTACTGATATTTTCTACTGAAGCATAGTGCATTTCGCAAAGGTACGATCCGGAAAGGAGCTATAAAAAATTAGCTCCTTTCCGGATCGTCGCTAATGATGGCGCTTCGGGCGGCGGCCCTCCGGCCCGCCCGCCGAGCTATCTATATTCTAGCATTTTATATGTAATATTGTGATCCTTTAAAGGTCAATAGTAGTATGGCGCAAGAGCACAAGGTTGCGATTATTGGATTGGGTTATGTGGGTTTACCCCTGGCGGTTGCCTTTTCCAGGAAATATGCGGTGACGGGGTTTGATATCAATGACAAACGGGTGAAGGCGTTAAAGCTGGGCCACGACCATACCCTGGAAGTGCCGGAGAAAGACCTTAAAGCCGCCCTGGCCACTGAGAATGGGGCCCGGGGACTATTCATTTCAAGCAGCCCGGAAGATTTGTCCGGAGCTACGGTTTATATTGTTACGGTCCCTACGCCAGTGGATAAATATAACCGCCCGGACCTGACTCCTTTATATAAGGCCAGTGAAACTGTGGGGAAAGTATTAAAGGCCGGAGATATCGTTGTATATGAATCCACCGTCTATCCGGGCGTGACGGAAGATGAGTGTGTGCCTGTTCTGGAACGATTTTCAGGCCTCAAGTTCAACACGGATTTCTTTGCGGGATATTCCCCGGAGCGGATCAATCCGGGAGATAAGGAACATACGGTGGCGAACATCCTGAAGGTGACTTCCGGCTCTACTCCGGAAGCGGCCAGGACGATTAATGATCTCTATGCGAGTGTCATCACAGCCGGCACTTATATGGCATCCAGCATACGGGTGGCTGAAGCCGCGAAGGTGATAGAAAACAGTCAGCGGGACATCAATATTGCGTTTGTCAATGAGCTTTCGAAGATATTCACCCTGCTCGGTATCGATACCAGGGAAGTGCTGGAAGCGGCGGGTACTAAATGGAATTTCCTGCGGTTTACCCCGGGACTGGTCGGGGGACATTGCATAGGCATAGACCCATATTACCTCACGCAGAAGGCCCAGGAAGTTGGCTATCATCCAGAGATCATCCTGGCGGGAAGGCGACTTAATGACGGAATGGGCGCGTACGTGGCGGAGCAGGTGATCAAGCAGATGGTCAGAAGCAATATGCCTGTAAATGGGGCTGATATACTCATCCTTGGATTTACCTTTAAAGAAAACTGCCCGGACGTCCGTAACACCCGCGTGATAGATATTTACCGGGAATTGGAAAGCTATCATGTGGGGATCACCCTCCATGATCCAAGGGCGTCTGCAGAAGAAGTGGCCGCAGAATATGGGATCTCCATGGCAGGAGAACTGCCCCTGGGAAAACGGTTCGATGCCATCATCCTGGCGGTAGCTCACAGTGAATTTATTGACATGGATATACGGTCGTGGGGAAGGGAGAACGTAGTTCTATTTGATGTAAAAGCCGTTTTGCCCAGATCCTGGGGGGCATTAAGATTATAAACTAACCATCAATCATGGAGAACCAAAAATTTTTTTCGCACGAGACCGCCGTTATTGACGACGGCTGTCAAATTGGGGAGAATACCAAAATATGGCATTTCAGCCATATCATGACAGGAGCTACCATTGGCAGGGACTGCAATTTGGGGCAAAATGTAGTCGTGTCTCCCGAAGTAGTTTTGGGAAATAATGTAAAGGTCCAGAACAACGTATCCCTTTATACGGGGGTGACCATTGAAGACGACGTATTCCTGGGTCCTTCCTGTGTATTCACCAATGTGCTTCATCCTCGGAGTGCGATCTCCAGGAGAGGACAATACACCAAAACAAATGTGGGAAAGGGCGCGACAATAGGCGCTAATACTACACTGATCTGTGGACATGACGTTGGCAAGTATGCCTTTATAGGCGCAGGAGCGGTGGTGACCAAGCGGGTGCCCGATTACGCACTGGTATTGGGTAACCCGGCCCGCCAAACGGGTTGGGTGAGCGAGTACGGCCAGGCCCTGGTATTTGATTGGAATGGCATTGCCCATTGCCCCGAAAGCGGTCAGGAATACAGCCTTGAAAATAATCAGGTCACGAGGACTAAGTAGCTACCGGATATATATAGACACCTGACATAGGTGCATCGGACGCCGCCACAGCGCCAGTAGGCGGATGTGGTGAATAGGGCGACCCCTAAATCACACCGGGCAGGCGTGCATCGCCCACCGCCTTTCAACGTGTTTTCCAGGTTCCAAAGATAAATGAGCTGTATTATTCCCATGAAGAGTCGTTCTCCAGGCGCGGCCCTTATGCCACGCGTGATTACGGGAAGGGACAAACGCCTGATCATGTTAATTTTGGGTTAATCAAAGGGATTGGACGTATTATCTGCAGCGACTTTCCGAGCTTGTTCACCTAACTGCTAAGGCATGCTGACAGGAATGTGGTGGCCCTCAATCCCCATGGCAGGCGGCCTTTTTAGCTGAAAAACCGATATTGCATCTATTAAAAATGTCTTATATTTGATATGGTTAGAGAAAATTTGTCACGTTATCCAATCCTATGTGATCATTTTATGAAGCACAAGAAAAACCTTTTGCTACGTTTATGGGCGCCCGTTATTATTCTTTTTTTCTTATCCTCCTGTGCCCATACCCGAAATATTGTTTATTTCCATGACCTGGCGGATACCACTCATCTTTATACACAGGATTCAATACAAAATTTTCATGCCCGGATCCAGTCCGGGGATATATTGGATATTTATGTGTCCAGCCTGAATAGCCAGGCAAGCGCCATATTCAACCTGGGAAATGTTTCCCCGTCCCCCGCCGGGGCATTGTCCCTGGGAACTGGCCAGGGCGCGCCGGTAAGCGGAGATGGAGGCATAAGGGGATATAAGGTGGATGAGGACGGGACAATAGACTTCCCGGTCCTTGGAAAATTAGTGGTAGCGGGCATGACTCCTTCGGTATTGAGAGATACCCTGAAAAGCAAATTAAATGATTATTTGAAAGTGCCTACCGTCAATGTCCGGTTTTTAAATTACAAAATAACCGTGCTGGGGGAAGTCACCCATCCTGCTACTTATGTCGTCACAAGCGAAAGGGCGACGATCGTTGATTTGCTCGGCATGGCAGGAGACCTGACCATTTACGGGAGACGGGATAATATAATGGTGGTCAGGGAAGAAAAGGGGAAGAGGACATTCGCGAGGCTGGACCTTACTTCCAGCAAGGTGTTTAATTCCCCCTATTATTTTTTAAAACAGAACGATCTGGTTTATGTAGAGCCTAACAAGACCAAGGTGGTGTCTTCTGATGACAAACTGATCCGGACAGTGACGATCGCGGGGGCTGTATTGAGTTTGGCCGTTTCACTTTTACTTCTATTTAAGATATAATCGCTCCATGGAACCACTACAGATGTCAGAAGATAAACCCTCCGTGAAAGTGCCGAAAAGGGTCCAGGAAGTAAACATGGTCCGGGAGATCTTCGCGAGGATCACCCGATATTGGTATTGGTTCGTATTGTCGGTTATTTTTTGTATAGGCGTAGCCAGGGTTTATTTAAGATACAGTATTCCCGTTTACAATATTGAAAGCCGGTTCCTCATCAAAAAGCAAAACCCGGCGACTTCATCCCAACAGGAAGTGATCAGCCAGTTGAACGGCGGCGATAACTCGGAAGACGTGCAGAATGAGATAGAGATCATCCAGACCAAATTTTTAATGAAAAGGGTGGTCCATGACCTTCAGCTCAACGTAGGCATATATGCAAAAGGAAGGATCAGGGGTGCCACCGAAATGTACAAGAATGCACCGTTTCGGATTCACCTGCTTTATATAAGCGACAGTGCCATCGGAGTTTCATGGAAGGTTTCTTTAAACGCCCAAAGCATGGAACCCGTGCTTACAGAAAGTAGTGGCGCCACTATCCAGGCACATTGGGGAGATACTATCCGTGTAAAAGATATTGCATTCACCGTGGAAAATAATGGGGCAAAATTCCCGGTGGACGGGGAGTATATCCTCTCTATTGCTCCTGAGGATGCCTTGGCTCTGAGTTTCCTGAGCCGTATAAAGGTGGCGCCAGTTGCCGATGGAATGAATATTATTCGGATGAGTGTGGCTGACCCGCTGCCGGAGAGAGGTGCAGACATCCTCAACGACCTGTATGAAGTATACGTGAAGGCCAATATTGAAGACCAGAGCACGTTGGCGGACAACACCATTACATTCATTGATAACCGACTGACCCTCGTGTCTCAGGAGCTGTCCGGGGTGGAGAAAAATATAGAACAGTTCAAGACCAGCAACAACCTTACGGACCTGGGATTGCAATCCTCCATTGTAACCAATAACGAGAACGACCTCCAAAAACAAATGGTTCAGCAGGACGTGCAACTCGAGATCCTGGATGCGATTGAAAGCCAGCTGAACGCAAAAGATTTCAGGGTTGTCCCGACTTCGCTGCAGACGCAGAGTCCGGGGTATACTTCCCTGGTGGACAAGTTTAATTCCCTGGTATTGGAACGTGACGGACAATTGGAGACCAGCAAGGAGAACAATCCCCTGATCCTGCAACTCAATGACCGGATTGAAGGAGTTAGAAAGGATCTGAGAACGGCACTTGAAAATGTCCGTAAGGAAATGCTGATCAACAAGGCGAATCTCTCATCGAGAATGGATGCCGCCATGGGCATGATCAAAGGGATACCATCCAAGCAGCGGACGTTTCTGGATATCTCCCGGCAGCAGGAAGTCAAGCAGCAGTTGTACATATTTTTATTGCAGAAAAGGGAGGAGACCGCCATTTCAAAATCGGGAACTTTATCGAATTCCCGGTTGATTGATCCCGCCAGGGCCGATTTGGTTCCTTTCAGCCCCAACCGTAGTTCTATTTACCTGACGGGTCTTATCATCGGCCTCCTCTTACCTGCAGGATTCATTTATTTGTCTGAACTGCTCAACAATAAGATCAGGGAAAGGAGAGATATCACGATGCAAACCGATGCCCCTATATTGGGAGAGATCGGGCATAATAAATCGGGAGACCTGCTGGTAGCCACCAGTGAGGCCAGGACTATTATTGCAGAGCAATTCAGGGCCATTAGGACCAACCTGCGCTTCCTGCTTACGGGCAAACAACACCAGGTGATCCTCATCACTTCGTCAATGAGCGGGGAAGGAAAATCTTTTATTTCGTTAAACCTCGCGAATTCCCTGGCCATATCCGGCAAGAAAGTCGTTTTGCTGGAACTCGACCTGAGAAAACCAAGACTTTCCGGGCAATTGGGACTTGAAAATGAACAGGGGTTCACCAACTATATCATTTCCAATGCAGACCTTAAATACCTGCCCAAACCTGTAATGAATCAACCGAACCTGTTTGTGATCAATTCGGGACCGATCCCGCCTAATCCGGCGGAACTGCTTCTCCAGGATAAGGTAAAACTCCTGTTTGAGTATTTATATGCAAACTATGACTACATCGTCATAGATACGCCGCCGGTAGGCCTTGTTTCCGATGCCTTACTGGTTTCCCATTATGCGGACACGTGCCTGTACGTGACGAGGCAGAACTATACCTTTAAACAGCAGATTTCCATCATTGACGATTTGTTTACCGGACAGAAGATGAAGGGCTTGTCCGTCCTTATAAACGATGTGGATAGCGGGCGCCATCAAGGGTATGGCTACGGCTACGGGTATGGCTACGGGGACGGGTCTTACTATACGAACGACCAGGTGAAGAGAAGCTTTTGGAGGGCCTTATTTTCAAAGAAACGCTAATCCTTTATGTACCAAAAACCCTATCATACAGAAGACCTTTCCCCTTATTCGTTCCTTGTAACAGGGGGCGCCGGCTTTATTGGCTCCAACCTGGTGGAATACCTCGTAAAGTATGGGGCTGGCAAAATAAGGGTCCTGGATAATCTTAGCACAGGTCATATTGAAAATATAAACGCTTTTCTGGATCATCCGGGCTTTGAATTCCTGGAGGGGGACATCCGGGACATCGAATGCTGCCGTAAAGCTTGCGCCGGGATCGATTTTGTATCACATCAGGCTGCACTAGGCTCCGTTCCCCGGTCGGTGAAGGATCCGATTACTACCAATGAATGTAATATCGACGGGTTTCTGAATGTGCTGGAGGCGGCCTATAAATCAGGTGGTGTAAAGAAGATGGTATACGCGGCTTCTTCCTCCACTTACGGGGATAGCCCGGACCTCCCCAAGGTGGAAGACAAAATAGGGAAACCCTTGTCCCCCTATGCAGTGACCAAATATGTAAATGAATTATACGGGGGGATCTACTCCGGCGTATACGGATTTCATTCCATAGGGCTCAGGTATTTTAACGTGTTTGGCCCGAGACAGGATCCGGATGGTCCATATGCGGCGGTCATTCCTCTTTTTATCAGAGCGGCGCTGGGCGCCAAGGCTCCCGTCATTAACGGGGATGGGGAACAAACCCGGGATTTCACTTTTGTGGAGAATGCGGTTCAGGCAAACATCAAGGCTTTGCTCGGCGGAAGGGCCCTGAATCAACACGAAGTTTTTAATATCGCATTCGGATCTTCCATAACGCTAAACGATTTGTGGCGGGTGATAGCAAGAACGGCCGGTATCTCAGGGGAGCCCCATTATGGCCCTCCCAGGGAAGGGGATATCCGACACTCACTGGCCGATATCGGGAAGGCGGAAAGGTTAATTGGCTATCGGCCGGATTTTGCAGTCATGGATGGTTTACAGATCACATATGAGAACTTCAAAAACGCCAAAATATAATCATACCATGACGGGCATAGAACTGATTGATCTGCCTAGAATATTAGACCCCAGGGGCAACTTAACGTTTGCCCAATTTCCGGGCCAACTGCCTTTTGTCATTGAACGGGTATTCTGGACATATGACGTGCCCGGGGGAGAACAGCGGGGAGGGCATGCGTATTATGAGCAGGAAGAAATCATTGTTGCGTTAAGCGGAAGCTTTGATGTAATGGTGACAGATGTCGATGGCGCCGTGCGGCGTGTGCCGCTTAACCGGTCCTACTTCGGGCTTCACCTACCGGCCCTGACCTGGAGGCATATGGAGAATTTCTCTTCCAATTCACTGGCTTTGCATATTTCGAGCAAAGCCTACAGCAAGGCTGATTATATTTATGATTTTGATACCTATAAAGAAACGGTAAAGCAGCAAAGCATTAAACACGGGCTCGGATGAATCTCTTGCAACGACTATATCATGGAATATATATCAGGTTTAGGAAATGGCATTACAAATTCATTTCTCAGGGCAAATACACGGGAGTAAAGCCAAGTATCGGACAACCGGTTCTTTTCAGCGGGCCCGGAACCATTCATTTTGAGGGCCTTTGTTTTTTTGGCGTCTTCACTTCTCCCGGTTTTTATAGTACCTATGGGTATATCGAAGCCCGGGGCAAGACCAGCAAGATCATTTTTGGGGATAGCACCATTTTCAATAACAATTGCCAGATCATTGCGGGCGAAGGTATGATCAGGGTCGGCAACCAATGCAGGATCGGGCTCAATTGCAGTATCCTCAATTCTGATTTTCACAATATAGATCCAGCCACCAGGGACACCCCTCCCTTCCCTTCGGGGGATATTACCATTGGAAACAATATTTATATAGGAAATAATGTGACCATTTTGAAAGGTGTTACTATAGGAGATAATGTGACCATTGGCATCGGGTCGGTGGTAACGCGGGACATTCCGGCCAATTGCATTGCCGCAGGAATACCGGCCAGGGTTATTAAACAAATATGATATGGTGACCGTATATGACTGTTCCCTGATATACCTCAAGAAACTGGATACCGGAAAGGGGGCCATTTCAGTGGTGGAGAACGATGGGCATTTCCCTTTTACGGTGAAGAGGGTGTTCTATCTGTACGACATACCGGGAGGGGAATCCAGGGGTGCGCATTCCCATAAGACCTGCCATCAATTCCTGGTGGCCGCCAGCGGGGCTTTTGAAATCCTTCTGGATGACGGAAAGACGCAGCGGTTGATACAGCTCAACCGGCCTTATATGGGATTGCATATTCCTCCGGGAATATGGGCTTCCGAGATCAATTTTTCATCAGGCTCCATTTGCCTGGTGCTGACTTCAAAGGAGTATGACGCTGGGGACTATATCCGGGAATACCCTGAGTTCCTTGAATGGAAGCATATTGAAAATAAAATGTCGTGACAACGGGAAAGCATCAAATCCTTCTGCGCAGGTACAATGACCGGGACCGTGAAAAATGGAACGGGTTCATCCCTTTGGCAAAAAACGGCCTTTTTCAGTTTGACAGAGCGTATATGGATTATCATAAGGACAGGTTCACGGATCATTCCCTGATCGCAGAAAGGAATGGAAAGATCGTGGCGCTGTTTCCTGCGAACGAAAGCCGCCAGGCGATCTTTTCTCATGAAGGCCTCACGTATGGGGGATTACTGCTGGATAAGCGCATGGGAGTGGAAGAAGTCATGGAGGTGTTTGAAAAAATGCTGGATTACTATAGGAGGACCGGGTTCAGATCAATCACCTATAAGGTGATCCCCTATATTTTACATACTTCTCCGGCCAGCGAGGACCAGTATGCTCTTTTCCATCATGAGGCTACACTGACCAGGCGCGATATTTCCTCCGTTATTGACCTTGCCGCCCCCGTAACGACTTCAGCCACCAACAGACGCAAGGCCGCTCAATGTGCAAAGAAGGGCGTACGAGTGTCGGAAAATCCTGATTTCAGCGAATATTGGGAATTACTGTCGGCAGTATTATGGTCAAGGTACCAGGTTTTACCTGTCCATACGCTGGAAGAGATCATGCATCTGAAAAGCCGGTTTCCGGATAAAATACGCTTGTTCGAAGCCAGGAATGGCGCCACCCTGCTGGCGGGTGTGGTGATCTATGATTATGGAAAGGTGATCCATACCCAATATATGGCCAATTCCGAAGAGGGAAGGGAACTTCGTGCGCTGGATTTTATTAATGCTGTTTTGATTAATGATGTATATAATCAACGCCAATTTTATAGCTTTGGACCATCAGCGGGAGACGCGGACTCTTTTTTAAACGAAGGGCTGCTCAGGTATAAAGAAATGATGGGAGGGCGGGCTGTATCGAAAGATGTCT
>Ga0302303_10001123_pt1 | contig 18074 bp, 13 predicted proteins | sample III_Palsa_E2_1_FD_194542 | JGI IMG/M metagenome (GOLD analysis project Ga0302303, IMG submission 194542) | Peat permafrost microbial communities from Stordalen Mire near Abisko, Sweden - III_Palsa_E2_1 | ecosystem: Environmental > Terrestrial > Soil > Palsa > Peat permafrost | place: Sweden...
ACCTTCGGCGGCCGGCTGTAAGTCATAAGCGGATTTAGGCCGGGGCAATAAATTCTCCGGATTATTGCCCCGGCCTAAATCGTCACAGCTTTTGTATCCAGGCAATCACTTCTTCCTTGCTCTTACCCAGGCTTTTCTGCATTTTCCCCAGCCATTCATCTTCCTTCCCTTCTTCATACTTGTCTTCATCCTCGTTGTATGCCGCGTGTTGTTGCTTGATCTTTCCTTTTAATTCGTTCCAGTTGCCTTGCAACTTGAGTTTCCAGGATTCCATGGTGTGATTATTTAGGTTAACAAAGAATTTCAGCGAATATAAGACAAGCCTCATGCCATATATCTAAATTGCGGGGATGCCAGATTTCTCGATTTCCAGCAAGCTTCCTTCGGTTGGTACGACCATTTTTACCGTGATGTCCGTCTTGGCGGCGGAAAATAAGGCGATCAATCTTTCCCAGGGATTCCCCGATTTCCCCATGGACCCTGATTTGATCGAACGAGTGGCGCAAGCCATGAAAAGCGGGGCAAATCAATACACCCATATGAACGGTTTTCCGCTGCTCAGGGAAAAGATTGCGGAGAAAATTTTTTCGCTCTATGGGGCTTCCGTTAGCCCCGAAACGGAAATCACGGTTACGCCCGGCGCTACCTACGCAATATATACCGCGCTGACCTGCCTCCTGCGTCCGGGAGATGAAGTGATTGTCTTTGAGCCTGCTTATGATAGCTACCTCCCTAATATTGAGATCAATGGGGCGATTCCCATCCGCATTCCTCTCACTTTCCCTGATTATACCATAGACTGGGACCGGGTTCAGTCAGCCATTACGCCCAAAACCCGCATGCTGATGCTGAACACCCCTCATAATCCTACCGGCACCGTTTGGTCTCCCGATGATTTCCGTCGTCTGGAAGCCCTGGTGGAGGGGACGGATATCCTTATCCTGAGCGATGAAGTCTATGAGCATATTACCTTTGACGGCCTGCCTCACCAAAGTATCCTCCGATCCCCCTCACTGAGCAGGCGGGCCTTTGCCTGTTTTTCTTTTGGAAAAGCGTACCACTGCACCGGCTGGAAGGTGGGTTATTGCATTGCACCTCCTTTACTGACCAAAGAATTTCGCAAGGTGCACCAATTCAACTCATTCAGCACCAATACGCCGGCACAGGTAGGCCTCGCCGCCTACCTGGATAATAAAACGGCCTACGAAAGCCTGCCCCGATTCTTCCAGCGCAAACGTGATTTTTTCCTGAGCCTCATGAAAGATAGCCCCTTCCAATGGCTGGACAGTAAAGGCAGTTATTTTGTGTTGGCCGCCTATGGACATTTCAGCCAGGAGCGCGATACAGACTTCTCCATCTGGCTGACGAAGGAATATGGTGTCGCTGTGATCCCGGTCTCCGTATTTTATAAAGAAGGAAAGGACGACAGGGTGGTCCGATTTTGCTTTGCAAAAGCCGAATCAACACTGGAGGCCGCCGCCGAAAGACTCAGAAAATTATAAATTATCTCTTTTTGTACACCGGAACCGTGCTGCAGGGTTCTCCGTACATAATACTTTTTACGACCGGCCTCAATAATAGGGTGATCGCCACATAGGCATCGGCGGGAACAAAGTTATCCCCACAACCCTTTATCACAATGCGCTTATCCTGGTAGCTCGAAGAAGAGAGGGAGGCAATCTTTCCCACGAGCAAATGCACCTTCAACGCGTCCGGTGTTCCCATAAAAACGTCACTTGCCACCGGCTGCAGGTAGGTGGCAGCCAACATATAAGCCCAGGCAGGTATAATAGCATCGGCAGTGCAGCAAAGCGCCACTGTTTTATTTTCATACACCGTCCAGTTAGTCTCCTGGAGGGATACCCTGAAATCTTTCTCCTTGAGGATAAGTCCCATAAACAAGTACTCTTTCAGGTCAAACACGCCCACCTGATCTTCTGTGGGCAGGTAGTCCTGAAGGTCCAGGGTAACCAATCCGCTCTCCGCTACTTTATTGATAATGACGTCCGACATATCCATGGAATTAGATGCAAAGCTACGCACACCGGCACAAAAAAAAGCCGGCGAAGATCAGCCGGCTTTTTGAAAATATATAATTCGCTGATTAATAGAATTTTATCCTGTTGTCCTTGACTTCCGCTGCGTCCATCAGTCCCTTTTCTGCCATGCTTCCCGTGTAGTTGCGCATCTGTCCCTCTTTTTCCTGGCGAAGCACGGAGTAGTCGTTGTTCTGATTAGGAATACTGGTAACGCTTTCCGTGCGTAAGACGTATACGCCCGTATTTCCCTTGAAAGGAGCAGAAACTTTATTGAGGTTGGCTTTACTGAAAGCCGAGCCGACCACCGCGGGCTCATTGCCTACGTTAGGAATAAATGGTGAGGAAAAGCTTACACTATCAGCCCGCTGAACAGTCACGTTGAATTTTGCAGCGGCGGCCGCGATGTCCGTTACCACCCCCATTGTTCCTTCGATCTGTTTGGCCTTTTTCTCTTTCCGCACGCTATTTTCCACTAATGTCCTTGCGAAGCTTCCGGTGGGAAGGCCGGCATCCTGAGCGCCCGAAACCAAAGCCACCACATATTGATCCCCATAGCTCTCGGGGTCGCCTACGGTTCCAACTTTGTTACTGAAAGACCAGCTTACGAGCCGCCTGGCCGCGCCCACGCCCTGCACTTCAAAATCGGATTCCTTAACGGTGGCCGAGCGTATCAATATATTTTGCTTATGCGCGGTTTCCATGAAAGCATCTTCGCTTTGGCTCTGGGCTGCAAACTGAGTAGCCGCAGCGTTGGCTGCATTTACCGTCTCGTCGCTCGGGAATATTTCCTTGGAGAGGTAGGCAACCTTAACATAGGGTTCAATACCTTCCTGATCAAGGATTTCGGCATATAGATATCCACCGTCAAATTTCACTACCTTTTTTTCACCCTTATTTCCAAGAAACAGGAAGTCGGCGAAGGATTTTGGTAATCCTGCCTGTGACGTCATGGAATAGGCTTGTGTATAAAGAAATGTATTTTCTCCTCCCTTCTCCTTGCTCGCTTCGTCATCAGACAGTTGGACATCCAGCGTTTTGAAATCAGCCCCTTTCTGCAATGCCAGTGATATGCTGTCAGCGCGTTCTTTGGCTACGCTGTCAGGTACGGTTCCATTGCGGGTTGAAATCAGTATATAACGACATTTCACGGAGTCGGGGAGATCTCTTTTGTCGAGCATTTTTGCAATCACATAATTTCCCGTGGTTCCCCCGGGCAGCTTATCAACGTAAGGTCCGTAAACTCCGTTGATAGGAAGGCTCAGGATAGAATCCTTCGCCGGGATCATAATGCTTTTCTTTGCTACATAGCCGTCAAAAAAGGGCAGCGTCGTTCCATTTTGATTCATAAAACCGGCTACGTCCTTTGCTGCGGCAAATCCGGACTTGAGGCCTTGGATCTGGGAAAGAACCGCTGCACTGTCTTTGGCAGAAGCATCCGCATTGAAAGATACAAAGCTGATATTCCGGGAACCTTCTTTTGTTTCGTATTGGGTCTTGTGCGCCTGGAGGTAGTCGCTGACTTCCGCGTCCGAAACCGCCACACTTCCGTCCTGGACCAGGGAATACGGAAACGCTGCGTACGTTATATTCGCCACGGAACTATTATCCTGGTTATCCTTTTCCGCCACCCATTTAGGATAGTAGGAGGCTCCCATAAGCATAATCAAATATTTATTTCTCAAGGCCCCTTTCACCACCTGGTTATCTATAAAATCTTCCAATGCCAGCCTCTTAGGGTCATTTACCGGCCTGCGCAAGAGCTCCTTTCTCGCCTGGGAAAACAGAGCGGGATCATACTGACCGGTCTTTGGATCTGCATATTGTTCCTTCAATTCTTCGGGTGCGTTGGGACCATATAGCAAATCGTCCATTTCTTTGCCTGTGAATGCCAGCCCCAGTTTCTCCACTTGTTCGGAAACAACCTTCTGAACAACAATGGTCTCCCACAATTTATTATTTAGCTGACCCCGTTGGAGCTCATTCATCTGCATTCCCCGGCTCTGGTAATTCTCCTCAGCCCTCTTCAACATATTATCAAACTCGGCGTATTCGATCTTTTCGCCGTTAATATTTCCCACTACAGTGCTGTTTTTGGAAAACATACCTCCGCCGGTGCGGTTACTCAACGCATCAATTAATATAAAACCGACCATTGCGATGGCAATAACTGCAATGGCCAATGCGGCATACTTATCACGGATTTTCTGAATGACTGACATATATATATTATGTTACTGGTCTTTTTGGCGAGGGGCAAACCTACAGGAAAAAACGTTATGGAGCACCAGCCTAGGGGATTTTTTGGCAGAAAAGCTCATTTCAGGCACTTTTGGAGTTATTTTGGCCCACTTTTGGGGAAACATGGCGGTTGTGTGAAACATGATTCGTGGAACATTCCCAGGATATCCACTTTGCCTGTTAGTAACGCCAAATAGATGTGGATAAAGCCGGGTTTTCCACATTTCAAACGGTGCATAATATGATAATAACAAAGGCTTAAATGCCCAGACCGGGAGACACAGGGGTATAACCCAAAAGTTATTCAGCCAGAGAGAGCCATTATCCACAACAAGAAAAAAGGAAATTATGCAGACCTCTTATTTTTCCATTATTGTTAATAAAATGGGTTTATCCCACGTAATACTCAAATCTGGTTTGTGAATTACTTGTGAATTATGGTGAATAACTGGTGATAAAGTACCTTTATGGGAGAGATGATCATTTGTTTTCCACAAATCCACATCCCTAATAGTAATAGGTTCTTCTTAAATAAATAATAATGTATTAATAATACTATGGAAAACTTTCAACTGGAAGCCGCCCGAAAAAAACTGGATAAAGTCGGGTATCTTAACCTTGATTTGGATGTGAATAAAGACCTGTTCCATGAAATTGAAAGATTGAAAAAGGAAAAGAATGCAGTAGTGTTGGCGCACTATTACCAGGAACCGGATATACAGGACGTAGCAGATTATATCGGGGATAGTTTAGGACTTGCCCAACAGGCTTCCAAAACCAATGCGGATATGATTGTTTTTGCTGGAGTGCACTTCATGGCGGAGACTGCAAAGATATTGAACCCTTCCAAGAAGGTTTTGCTTCCGGACCTGAAGGCGGGCTGCAGTCTGGCTGACTCGGCCCCCGCGGATTTATTCAGGCAATTCAAGGCCGAACATCCGGATCACCTGGTGATTTCCTATATAAACTGTACAGCGGAAATAAAAGCGCTGAGTGATATAATTTGTACTTCCTCCAATGCTGAAAAGATTATTGAAAGCGTGCCGGGTGATCAGCCCATCATTTTTGCCCCGGATAAGAATCTGGGCGCTTATTTGAATAAGAAGACGGGGAGGAATATGCTCCTATGGAACGGGGCATGCATGGTACACGAAATCTTTTCCCTGGAGAAGATAACGAGGCTTAAAATCAGGCATCCGGAGGCAAAAGTCATAGCGCACCCGGAATGTGAAGAGGCAGTGCTGAGGGTGGCGGATTTTATAGGGTCCACAACGCAATTATTGAAATTCAGCCAACGGGATTCGGCTAAAGCTTATATCGTCGCTACGGAAACGGGTATACTCCACCAGATGCAAAAGGAGTCTCCTCTTAAAACCTTTATTCCCGCCCCGCCTGACAACAATTGCGCGTGTAATGATTGCCCCCATATGAAACTAAATACGCTGGAGAAGGTTTACCTGTGTATGGAGTATGAACTTCCGGAGATCACCATGGAGGAGTCGCTCAGGATCGCCGCAAAGAGGCCTATGGATCGCATGATGGACATCAGCCGTCGGGCAGGGCTCATCGGTGGATAGAAAAGAAAGAGTCCCTGGTGGGGCTGGTGGGGCCCGGCAAAGAGATATTCGGTGTGGCAGGCTTTTACCGGAAAAGATGGAATGCGATAAAACTCATGATGTAGGCCAGACCGGTCATGTAAATAAGTTGCACGACGGGCCATTTCCAACTTCTGGTTTCTCTCTTGACGACTGCCAGGGTACTCATACATTGCATGGCCAGCACATAAAATATCATCAGTGAAAGACCCGTGGCCAGCGTATATACTTTGGAACCATCCTCTCTGGTGGCTTGTGCCATTTTTTCTCTCAGGGTGAGTTGGTCTTCAGTATGATCGTCTCCCACGCTGTATAGTGTGGCCATTGTGCCAACGAATACTTCACGGGCGGCGAGAGAAGTCACCAATGCAATACCGATCTTCCAATCGAAGCCCAGGGGGCTGATAGCAGGTTCGATACTTTTTCCCAGAAGACCTGCATATGAATTGGCGAGTAAGTCTGATTTTTCAGCCCTGTTGTATCCTTCAAGCTGAAGGGGGCTCGTCTTTTTAAGAAGGGTGTATTTTGCCCTGACCTGATCCATCCTCTTAGGAGGCCCGTAAGAACTAAGTCCCCATAAAATGAGGGAAATGATCATGATCACCTGTCCGGCATCGCGGAGGAAAATGCGGGCTTTTTCCCACATGGTAATGAACATGTTTTTCCATCTGGGCGCTCTGTACACAGGCAGCTCCAGGATAAAAAAGCTTCTTTCCTGTATTTTGATGATCCATTTAAATACATAAGAAACAATGAGGGCCATGACTACGCCCAGGAGGTAGAGGCCCATCATGACCAAACCTTGTATGCTCAGAAAGCCCATGAAATATTTGGAAGGAATAACCAATCCTATCAGGATGGTATATACCGGGAGGCGGGCGGAGCAGCTCATCAAGGGTGTTACGAGTATTGTCAGCAACCTTTCTTTGCGGTTCTCTATATTGCGGGTGCTCATGATGGCGGGGACGGCACAGGCAAAGCCGCTGATCAGGGGCATAACGCTCTTTCCGTTCATTCCCACCTTGCGCATTAACTTGTCCGTCAGGAAGCTGATACGCGCCATATATCCGGTGTCTTCCAGGAGGGTGATCAGGCCGAAAAGGATCATGATCTGGGGAACGAATACCATTATACCGCTGAGCCCGGCGAGAAGGCCATTTAATAAAAGGTCGCTCCACCAGGCGGCAGGCAGAAACCCCCCCAGCCAACCCGTTAATTGAGCAAAGCTCCATTCTATGCCATCCATCGGGTATTGTGCTATCCAAAAAATGCTTTGGAAGAGGAGGAAAAGGACAAATACCAGTATAATATAACCCCAGCGTTTGTGTAAGAGTATTTTGTCAAGGTGCTCGGTGAACAGGGTTTTTTGGAGCGGGTCCGCTTCTACAACGCAATTCGACATGACGTGTTTTATTCGTCCGTACCGTTGCATTATTTCTTCTGCCTGGACTTTGGTGGCATTAAATGGATGGGTGGCTTTAAGTTTTTCCAGGGATCCCCGTATTTCCTCGGAAAGGGGTATGTGCGCGTGGTTGATCAGGTAATGGATGATTGTATAGTCACTGAGGCCCGGTAACGCGATTTTTGCCCCCGCGACAGTCTGAGGGGCGAGTTCGTGGTTGAGTATAAAGTCTCTGGAGGGGGCTCGGTATAGATGCCTGGCGGTTTGTTCAATCGTCTTCTTGAGCAGGGTCAGGCCTTTTTCTTTGCGGGGATTGATAGGAACGACGGGGACGCCTAATTCCCGCTCCAGTCCGGGAATGTCGATTTCTATGCCTTTTTTACGGGCGATATCCATCATAGATAGTCCAATAACCAGTGGAATTTTCAGGTCAATGACCTGGGAACAGAACAGGAGGTTTCTTTTCAGATTGGAAGCGTCAGCAATAAGGACGACCATATCGGGCCTGCTGGCAGGATCAGGATTCATTAGAACCTCATAGGTCACCCACTCGTCGGATCTTTTCGGATAGAGGCTGTAAGTGCCAGGTAAGTCAATGATGCTGACGGTCAGGTTTTCACTGATCACACTCGTGCCTGTTTTTTTATCCACTGTAACCCCGGGAAAATTACCGACCTTTTGTTTCAGACCTGTGAGGGCATTAAACAGGGAGCTTTTTCCGCTATTGGGGTTTCCAACTAATGCAATGTGTATCATGTAATGTTTTACTTCCGGGGATGGAGCTGCAAAATTAACTGGAAAAAGGCCTTAGCGGTTTCCGATAGAAGGAAAAATGACGCGCAAAGGACGATGATTTTTACATTTGCACGAATATTGCGAGTTTAGCACCTAAAGTTTTTTCCAGGATGAAAGGAATTAAGTCAGTTTTTTGGGTTGTTTCGGGCCTGTTGATAGGGCAAACTCCCCTTTCTGCACAGAAGTTAAAGAAAGCTGATAAGGTCTTAGCATCCAATATTGCCCTGGACGATCAGAATTTAAGCAGGGACACGACTCAACTCGAACAGACGGGTATTGCGCGGGAGTGGGAAAGGACATCCTTTGCCAGGGTTACGCATGTGGATGAAGGCAAAATAATAAGCAGCCGTTGTCTACTGTCATTGGATGGAAAAACGTCTGGGGCGGGGGAGGATTTCTTTCCTTTGGCCGGCAGCCCTGATGGACACGCGGAGGGAAGCTCCGGAATTTCGCTGAATGAGGGTGGCCTCCCATGGATCTATGATTTGAAATATGACCTGGAAGCGGGAAGGGGAAATCCGACCTTTGACATCCGGAAAAAACTGGGGCAAAAGGCAGTCGAGGCAAAAAACAAGGGCGCAACGGCGCTTTTGTTGTATAATTCATCGAAACTGGCGGATGCATTGACATTTGATGGTAAAGATAAGCAGGCCGTTTACCCCATACCGGTGGTGTATATTAATAAGACGTTGAGTAGTAGGGTGTTCAAAGATCCTACTGCGTATGTAGATGTTTCTCTGACAGTGGCCCTGGATGAAAAGGCATATGATGTACATAGTGTTGAAGGATTTATAGACAATGGCGCCTCAAGGACGGTTGTCATCGAGGCATCATTGGATATCGGCGGCGGCGGAGCGGCTTTGATAGAGTTGGCCAAACTTTTGAAACAGGGAGGGTTCAAAAAACATAATTTCCTGGTTTTGGGCTTCTCAAAAGGGCAAGAGAGGGCTGCCCTGCTTACCTGCCTGATTGATCAACACGCTTTGTCGGCGGATTCTGTGGATTATGTCGTAAATATAGATCAGCTGGGAAGGATGGACCCAATGATACCCGAATTAAAGGTGGTTGGGTATCATGTACCCCGGGGAGTACCGTAACAGATCCTCATTTCCAGGTTGTTTACCGGGATTCCCTGGGGGATCGATCTGTCACTGTACTCCCGGAATTGCCGCGTTTCTGTTTTAGTACTACTGCTACGGAATCAGTTCCCATGGGGAATAATTATAACGGGGAAGCATTGGTCGTAAGGTATATTTTTAAAGCGATGGAGGCCGCAGATAAACAGTGAAGTTTCGGTTAGATACCAGCCAGATGGCATCGGATTTTTTTGAAGATGCCCGCATACTAGGCATTGTTGCGCCCATAAAGGATTACCAGTTTTGCTGGCAGTTAAATCATGTATTGAGGTTTGATTTTAGGATAAATAATGACCTGGAGATCCAGTTAAATAAAAAGAACCGGCAGTATTTCTTCGCCATTTATGAATATGCAGAACCTGTCGGGACTCTCCGGCATTATTTGTACAATAATCAGTTTGACGGAGAATATCTTTTACCTGAATTCAAACACCTGGATTTTTTGTGGCTGGTAAAGGGTGATGAATTCAACGATGAGGATTTGGCCGCCCTTCAACAGGGCATAAAAAGTTTGGGGAATGTACAACTGGTGATGGAGCTTACCAGTAATGCCATCCGCAATAAACAGCATCTAATCTTTTAATAAGAAATATTATGTGGGAAGAAATAGATAATCACCTGTACAGGAAATTTACTTTCTCCGATTTTTCGGAAGCTTTTGCATTTATGACCAGGGTTGCCCTGGAAGCGGAGAAAAGAGACCACCATCCCCTTTGGACAAATGTCTATAATAAGGTGGAGATATGGTTGAATACCCATGATGCGGGAGATATAATTACTGCAAAAGACAGGGATCTGGCCAGGGCCATTGATTTGCTTGCCAAACATTAGAGACAACATAAATCACCAGACAATGAGAAAATTCTTATGGCTCCTTTTAATGGTGCCGGGGGCCCGTGTTGCTGCGCAGGAACTGACTGTACAAAAGATTATGCAGGACCCGAAATGGATCGGTGCCTCTCCATCCGGACTTTTTTGGAGCCCGGATAGTAAGACGGTTTATTTCGACTGGAACCCGGATGGTCATGCATCCGATTCTGCGTACGGGACTACGGTCACCGGATCACATTCACCTGCAAGGGTGGGGTATTTATTTTCCAGGGAAATGAGGGCTGAAAGCGAAGGCGCTTACAACAGCAAGCGGGCCCAAATGGTGTATAGCTATAAGGGCGATATTTACCTCCTCGATGTAAAGTCTGGGCAGAAGGTAAGGATTACACAGACAGAAGCAGATGAAGAAGCGCCTCGGTTCGTTCGCCATGATTCATGGATCGTTTACCAGGTGATGGGTAATTTGTTTGCATGGGACATTGTGCATGGACAGACCCTTCAGTTGACCAATTTTGTGACGGGTGCAGGAAAGTCTCCTGAGAAAAAATTGAGTGCCCAGGATCAATGGCTATTGCAGGAACAGATGGACTGGATGCAGGTGGTGAAGGAGCGGAAAAAGAAGAGAGACGACAGGGCGGCCTATATAAGGATTGAGCGGGATGCGGATACACTAAAGGACATTCATGTGGGAGACCGGTCTGTAATAGACCTGGCAATTTCTCCCGATGGGCGCTTTGTTACCTATAATCTTGAAGAAGAAGCCGTGGGGAATAAGGCCACGGTTGTGCCCCAGTATGTCAATGAAAGCGGGTATACAGCAGATTTACACGGTCGGAATAAGGTGGGGGAAACGCTAGGCAAGACGACCTTTTATGTGTATGACCGGGTGAAAGACACCGTCATTGAATTGAAGACGGATAGTATCCCCGGGATCACCGATCAGCCGGACTATGTAAAAGACTATCCGGAGAAGTTTAAAACGGGGAAAGGAGTGAGGGAATTAAGAGTGAACGGGCCCGATTGGAATGAGGACGGTAGCGCTGCTATTGTAGACCTCCGGTCTCACGACAATAAGGACAGGTGGATTATGCAATTGGACCCGGAAACGGGACACCTGCAATTACTGGATCGTCAAAGGGATGAGGCTTGGATCGGGGGCCCCGGGATCGGGTGGTTTGAGGGAGGGAATACGGGATGGATAAATGACCATACATGTTGGTTTCAGAGCGAGGCGTCCGGGTACTCCCATATTTATGCGTATGATCTCCGGCAAAAACAAAAGAGGGCGCTTACCGGTGGAGAGTACGAAGTGCAGAGGGCTGTTCTGAGCAATGATAAGCGGTTTTTTTATGTCCTTACCAACCAGGAGCATCCTGGGAAACAAAACTGGTACAGGCTTGACGCAGAAAAAGGAACAACAGAAAAAATTACAGGAAAGGACGGACAGTATGAAGTATCCGTTTCGCCCGATCAACATTGGATAGCCTATCGCTATAGTTACATCAATAAACCCTGGGAATTATACCTGCAGGAGAATCTGCCTGGCAAAACCCCTGTCAGGATTACCGATAAGGGGGCCAGCGAGGCTTTCAGCGCCTATCCCTGGAGGGACACGCGTATCTTCCAGGTGAAGGCAAGGGATGGAAAGTTGATTTATGCCCGTATATATGAGCCCGCGCCCGGCAAGAAGAATGGAGCGGCGGTGATTTTCGTACATGGAGCCGGGTATTTGCAGAATGTACATTATGGATGGAGCTCCTATTTTAGGGAATATATGTTTAATAACCTGTTGGCAGATAAGGGGTATACTGTACTGGATATTGACTATAGGGCAAGTTCGGGATACGGGAGGGATTGGAGGACAGGCATTTACCGGCACATGGGGGGGAAAGACCTGGATGATGAAGTAGATGCGGCCCGCTACCTGGTCCATGAGCAAGGCATTGATTCCTCACGCATTGGGATGTATGGAGGGAGCTACGGGGGCTTCATGACGCTCATGGCCCTCTTTACGAAGCCTGGGGTATTTGCCGCAGGAGCAGCTTTGAGGTCTGTGACAGACTGGGCGCACTACAATCACGGGTATACGGCAGCCATATTGAACGAGCCGTATAATGACAGTCTTGCTTACAGGCGTTCTTCCCCTATTTATTTTGCGGCCGGACTGAAGGACCATTTACTCATTTGTCACGGGATGGTGGATGAGAATGTGCATTTTCAGGACGACGTAAGATTGGCTCAGCGATTAATTGAGCTTGGAAAGGATAATTGGGAACTGGCGGTATATCCAATGGAAGACCACGGATTTGTGGAGCCAAGTAGTTGGACGGACGAATACAAGCGTATCCTTAAATTGTTTGACGGCGTATTGCTAAAATAAAAAAGCGGGCATTTGCCCGCTTTTTTTATCGTTTTGATAGAGGTGTCTAACTGTTCATACTCGCAAGGAACTCTTCGTTGTTCTTGGTTCCCTTCATACGCTTCAGGAGCTCGTTCATAGCTTCTTCGGCGTTCATATCGGACATATACTTGCGGAGTACCCACATGCGTTGTAATACTTCCCTGTCCAGCAGCAGATCTTCGCGGCGGGTGGAGGAGGCGACAACGTCCATGGCCGGGAATACGCGTCTGTTGGCAAGGCGACGATCGAGGATCAATTCCATGTTACCGGTTCCTTTGAATTCCTCAAAAATCACTTCATCCATTTTAGAGCCGGTATCCACCAGAGCCGTAGCCAGGATGGTCAGAGAGCCGCCATTTTCAATTTTACGGGCAGCGCCGAAAAATTGTTTGGGCTTTTGCATGGCATTGGCTTCTACTCCTCCGCTCAATACCTTACCGGAGGAAGGCGCCACGGTATTGTGAGCACGGGCGAGACGGGTAAGGGAGTCCAGGAGGATGACCACGTCATGCCCGCATTCCACTAATCTTTTTGCTTTCTGCAACACAATGGCGGAAACCTTTACATGCTTTTCCGCGGGCTCGTCAAAGGTGGATGCGACAACTTCGGCCTTCACGCTGCGCTCCATATCGGTGACTTCTTCCGGACGTTCATCGATGAGTAGTACGATGAGATAACACTCCGGGTGGTTCTCGGCTATTGCATTGGCGACTTCCTTTAACAACATGGTCTTACCAACCTTGGGTTGCGCAACGAGGAGTCCACGCTGGCCTTTGCCTATGGGCGTGAATAAATCCATGAGTCGTGTGGAATAGCTCGTGCTGTTATAGACGAGGTTTAGTTTCTCGAAGGGGAACAGGGGCGTCAGATATTCAAAGGGAACACGGTCCCTGACTTCTTCCGGTGATTTTCCGTTGATGTGTTCTACCTTGAGCAGCGCGAAGTACTTTTCGCCTTCCTTCGGTGGACGAACAGATCCGAAAACGGTGTCCCCTGTTTTGAGACCAAATAATTTGATCTGGGAGGGGGATACGTAAATGTCATCCGGGGAGCTGAGATAGTTGTAATCGCTGGAGCGTAAAAAACCATAGCCGTCCGGCATCATTTCCAGAACACCTTCTCCCTGGACTACGCCGTCGAATTCGATATTGAAATTGGTATCTCTTCTTTGGGGATATTGTCTCTGAGAAACAGGGTGTGAATTTTCACCGGAAGGATCGGTTTCTTCGACAAGGCTCAACAAATCGTTTTGGAGTCTGGTAGTGTCCGGCGCGTTCCTGGGCGTATTTTGTGGTTGTTGTTGATCCTGGTTCTCGTCGTCGCCTTCTTCATCATCCGAATTCCTATTGGAATTCCTGTTTATTTCATCCAGGGGCAACTGGGTTTGGGATTCGTCTTTCCTTAAAGGTTTGCGTCCCCGTTTTCCAGCAGGAATAGGGTGGGGAGCAGGAGCGGCAACGGCGGCAAGGACCGGCGCGGGGGCTTCTTTTTCCTTTCTGGGTTTTTTGATTTCTTTAACTTCCTTCTTCGCCCGATCCGGTTCGTTTTCAACGAAAGCCTCTTCCGTAGTATTGGAAGTGGTCGCTTTGATAATACGTTTGCGTTTAGGTTTATCTGAAGGGTCTGCTTTAGCTTCGCTTGCCATGACGGCTTGTTTGTCGAGGATTTTGTAGATCAGTTCTTGTTTATCCAGTTTCTTGGAGCCGGGGATATTTAGCTGTTCTGCAATGTCGTGCAACTCAGGAACGAGCATGTCGTTCAGTTGTAGGATGTCATACATAAAAAAGAGTACATTGAAAATTAACTACCATTCAAGAGCTTCACTTTAGCTTTGACTAATAGCACTATAAGTGAAGGGGGTGATAAATTTAGGATTTGAGAATTAGCTTGATCGGAATGTTTAAAACTGATGAGCTAAGGAAAAAAGAGCCGAGTAAGCAGCTTCTTCCGATGCAAGTTTACATAGAAATCGGGTAAAACAAAAAATTTTTTCCGGCCTTAACGAATTATTGGGCTTTTGGGAGCTTTGTTATAGGTTTGCTTATGCTGAAGTAAGCAGCAAAAATAACAGGGAATATGCTGAATCAAAGAACGAAAATAAAAGATGTTTTAGCCTCGGAACCCATAGGGGAAACAGTTACGGTGATGGGCTGGGTACGCAGTTTCCGGAGTAACCGGTTTGTAGACCTTAATGACGGTTCTACGAATGCCAATCTTCAGGTGGTGGTTGATTTTGAGAATACGGACCCCGCGTTGCTTAAGAGGATCACATTCGGTGCGTCACTGCGCGTTAAAGGTCTGGCGGTGGCCTCTTTAGGGAAAGGTCAGAAAGTGGATGTAAGGGCGGAATCGCTTGATATATTGGGTGATTGTGATGTGGAAGAGTATCCGTTGCAGCCCAAAAAGCAGAGTTTGGAGTTCCTTCGGGAGGTGGCACATCTGAGGTTTAGGACAAATACCTTTAGCGCCATCTTTAGGGTGAGGCATTCTTTGGCCTTTGCTGTGCATCAATTTTTTAACGAGCGGGGATTTGTTTACCTGCATACACCCATTATAACAGCTTCTGACGCCGAAGGTGCCGGGGAGTTATTTAGGGTTACTACCCTGGATCTTGACAATTTACCTCAGAAGGAGGAGGGGGGTATCGATTTCAAACAGGATTTCTTTGGCAAGCCAACGAATCTCACTGTCAGCGGGCAATTAGAAGGAGAGTTGGGGGCTATGGCGTTCAGCGAGATTTATACGTTTGGACCCACATTCCGGGCGGAGAATTCCAACACGGCAAGACACCTCGCGGAATTTTGGATGATAGAACCCGAAATGGCTTTCCATGATCTGGAAGACAATATGGACCTGGCGGAAGCATTTATTCAGTATATCATCCGGTATGTGATGGCACACAACAGGGAAGACCTGGAGTTCCTGGATCAACGGCTGGCCGAAGAAGAAAAGGGCAAGCCCCAGGTTGAACGAAGTGAACTGGGGTTATTGCAGAAGCTGGAATTCGTGGTAGAGAACAGATTTGAGCGGATTACATATACGGAAGCCATCGAGATCCTTCTGGACTCGCCGGCCTATAAAAAGAAGAAATTCAAGTATGATGTAAGCTGGGGCATTGACATGCAGAGTGAACACGAGCGTTATTTAGTGGAGAAACATTTTAAGAAGCCGGTGATTGTGACGGGTTACCCCAAGGAGATAAAGGCCTTCTATATGCGGCAGAATGATGATGGGAAGACAGTAGCGGCTATGGATATTTTGGCGCCTGGTATTGGGGAGATTGTAGGAGGTTCCCAAAGGGAAGAACGATTAGATAGGTTGATTGCCAGGATGGAGGACATGCACCTGCCGTTGGAGGACTTGTCCTGGTACCTGGATACGAGGCGTTTTGGAACTGTTCCGCATGCGGGTTTCGGCTTAGGTTTTGAGCGTATGGTGTTGTTTGTGACAGGCATGAGTAACATCCGGGACGTCATTGCGTTTCCAAGGACCCCGAATAATTGTGAATTTTAAGCATAGGCCATATGACTATTCCCAGTGTAGATTTATTGAAATTCTCAAAGGGCAGCCCGGAGGACAGGCTCGCATTTGTGGAGACGCTTGGCAAGGCATATGAGGAAGTCGGTTTTGTGGCGGTTAAAAACCACGGCATTTCGAAAGAATTGATTGAAGACATGTATAGGGTGGTGCAGGGGTTCTTTTCCTTGCCCCTGGAGAAAAAGAGGCGGTACGAGATTCCTGCCCTTGCCGGACAGCGGGGATACACATCATTTGGGAAGGAGCACGCTAAAGGTTTTGATGCGCCCGATTTGAAGGAGTTCTTTCAATATGGGCAAAGGGTGGAGGATGGGGAAAGGGGAAGAGATTCGTACCCCGATAATGTGAGGGTCGCGGAGGTTCCGGATTTTGATAGAACGTTTCATGAGAGCTATAGGGGTTTTGAAGCGTCGGGGACTTTGTTGTTACAGGCCATTGCGCTGTACCTTGGACTGGAGGCTTCCTATTTTGACGCGTTTGTACACAACGGCAATTCCATTTTGAGGGCGATACACTACCCGCCCATTACTGAGGAACCAAAATCGGCCGTGCGGGCGGAACAGCACGAGGACATCAACCTGATCACCCTGTTGGTCGGGGCGTCTGCCGATGGCTTGCAGATCCTTACCAAGAACAATGAATGGCTGTCTGTTACTTCTTTACCGGATCAGATCGTCGTTAATGTAGGAGATATGCTCCAGCGCCTCACCAATAACCGACTTCGGTCGACAACACATAGAGTCGTGAATCCGCCCAGGGAGCTGTGGCACACCTCAAGGTTCTCCATACCGTTTTTTCTGCATCCTAAAAGTGATATGTCATTGGCCTGTCTCGAAGGCTGTATAGACGAAAATCATCCGAAATCATATGGGGATATTACGGCCGGGGAATACCTGGATGAGCGTCTCCGGGAAATTGGACTCAAGAAGTAAACTGTAAATCGGTTAAATGTAGTCCTATGTTTTTGAAGCATTACCCTTTTCTGAGGGCGGTCTTTTGGTATAGCTTAACCGCGTTTGGGGGACCTCAAGGGCATATGGGAATGATGATCAAGATGTTTGTTAGGAAACGAGGGGACGTCACGGAGGAAGAGTTGCTTGAATATAATGCCTTTTGCCAGTTGTTGCCAGGCGCCTCTTCTTCTCAGATCATCACCCTTATTGGGTATAAGCGGGGAGGTATTCCATTGGCAATCCTGACATTATTGATCTGGCTCACCCCTGCCTGCCTGCTGATGGGTTTCTTTTCTTTTATCGTTCAGTACCTCGACAGCAAAACCCTTCATCGCGATATTTTTAATTATCTGCACCCAATGGCTGTGGGATTTCTGGCATATGCTGCCTCCCAGGTATTTAAAATTGCGATCAGGAACACCATTACCCGTGTGGTCATGGTCGTTGCGGCCATCCTCACTTTTGGCTTTTTTAAAACTCCGTGGATATTTCCGATCCTTATCATTCTGAGCGGGATCGTGACCAATTTCAGTAGCAAGCGTATTCCGCAGATTGCACAGGACCGGAAGCGGATCCGATGGACGAATATTTGGTTGTTTTTATTGGTGTTCGTGACAGCGGGGTTCGTAAGTGAAACGGCGCGTAAGCAGCATTGGGAAGACCGGAGGGCGTATAATCTTTTTGAAAACTTTTACCGCTTCGGGAGTATTGTTTTTGGCGGAAGTCAGGTGCTGGTACCAATGATGTATGAACAGTTTGTGGTGAGGGATAAGACCAGGTATATGACAGGGGAGGAGTTGCTGACAGGTGCGGGGATGGTTCAGGCCGTTCCAGGCCCTACTTTTTCAGTTTGCTCGTATGCGGGAGGGATGGCCCTAAGGAATGGGGGCACGGCGAACCAGGTACTGGGATGTATGATTGGCGTGGTGGGGGTATTCCTGCCCAGTCTTTTGCTTGTGTTATTTTTTTATCCGATTTGGCATAATTTAAGGAAGTATGCGGCGATTTATAGGGCGCTTGAAGGTATTCAAGCGGCCGTTGTGGGGATTATGATCGCTTCGTTTTTTTACTTACTGAAGGATATCTCCCTGACAGATAACCGCACGGAGAGTTATGTGAACGTGGTGGTAATCATTTCTACCTTTTG
>Ga0302303_10001124_pt1 | contig 18066 bp, 12 predicted proteins | sample III_Palsa_E2_1_FD_194542 | JGI IMG/M metagenome (GOLD analysis project Ga0302303, IMG submission 194542) | Peat permafrost microbial communities from Stordalen Mire near Abisko, Sweden - III_Palsa_E2_1 | ecosystem: Environmental > Terrestrial > Soil > Palsa > Peat permafrost | place: Sweden...
TCTCCGGTTTTAGCCGTGACCCTTTTCGGGTGTCGCCTTCCGACCAGATCAATATTGGAGCCATAGGGCTGAACGGCATGGGATGGGCCGATTTGTCATCCGCGCTGAAGGTGCCGGGGGTCAATGTCGTAGCCCTTTGTGATGTCGACAACAATGTCCTGGACAAACGAATGAAAGACCTGGCTGATCTGAAAGTAGATACGAGCCGGGTGAAAACCTATCATGATTACCGAAAGTTACTGGAGCAAAAAGATATCGATGCGGTGATCATCGGCACTCCTGATCACTGGCATGCGTTGATCATGATTGAAGCCTGCCAGGCAGGCAAGGATGTGTACGTAGAAAAGCCATGTGGCAATTCGATCAGGGAGTGCAGGGCCATGATAGCGGCACAAAAGAAATATGGCAGGGTGGTACAGGTAGGCCAGTGGCAGCGGAGCCAGCAGCATTTCAGGGATGCAGTCGACTTTGTCTATTCCGGGCAGCTGGGAAATATCCGCACTGTCAAGGTATGGTGTTACCAGGGCTGGATGAAGCCGGCACCGGTGGTACCGGATACGCAGCCTCCACCCGGTGTAGACTTTAACATGTGGCTGGGGCCAGCGCCTCAACGCAGCTTTAATGCAAGCCGCTTTCACTTCAATTTCCGCTGGTTCTGGGATTATGCCGGAGGCCTGATGACGGATTGGGGCGTTCATTTGCTGGATTACGGGTTGCTGGGCATGAAGGCGACGACGCCGAAGACGATTGCAGCTTTGGGAGGAAGGTTCGCCTATCCCGATCTCTGCGAGGAGACGCCGGATACGTTGACAACATTATATGAATTCGACGGGTTCAATATGGTATGGGACCATGCGATGGGCATTGACAACGGTTCATACAACCGGGACCACGGCATTGCCTATATCGGCAACAATGCCACACTGGTGTTGAGCCGTTCGGGCTGGGAGGTGATAGAGGAAAAGCAAAGTAAGAATAAGGTTGCCAAGCCTTTTGTTAAGTCGTCGGACAACGGGCTGGACAACCATTGGGTGAATTTCATCGGAGCGGTGCGGTCGCGGAGGATGGAAGACCTGCATTGCTCTATCGAAGAAGCTTCTCATGTGGCCACGGTGGCGCAAATGGGAAATATTTCTTTTCGCAGTGGGCAGCGGCTGTCCTGGGATGCGGGGGCGGGTCAGTTTACGGATGAGAAGATCAATGCCAGGTACCTGATGAAAGAGTACCATAACGGATATCAGCTGCCGGTCATTTAGCGGGCCGGGGCGGGTACGCGGGGAGCCTACGATTTAGGCACGAGTCTATGCGTGAGGCACGTAAGGCTTCGGCGTCGATACGGAATCAGGTATCGTCATATTGGGTGTCGATGCCGGCCATTTGGCCGTTCCCATGGCATACTGAATACCGCTGAGCAGGTGATGAAGGAACAAAGGATCGGACCAGGTCTCGTCGGTGTGACCGAGGGCGGTATAGAAGGCCCGGCCGCCGTCGAAGTCATGGTACCAGGCAAAAGGGTGTTTGTCCCCGTTGGCTCCGCCGGTATAAGAAGTCTCGTCTATTTTAATCAGTACGTGGATATCAGGGTTGATATACTTGAAATTGTACAATTCATCGAAGTGTGACCAGGGGTCGGAAAAGCCCTGGGTAGAGGGATTGTCTTTGTCGACGATGACGAAGCTCGCCTGCTGCTGTTTGGGATGCGACCGGAAGAAGCCACCTACGAGGTCGCCATACCATTGCCAGTTATATTCACAATCTGTCGCAGCATGGATGCCGACGTAACCACCGCCATGATGGATGTATTCCTGCAAGGCTTTTTCTTCTTTGGGGCCGAAAACCTTACCGGTGGGATCGAGGAAGATGAGGGCAGCATATCTGCGCAGGATCTTCGGGCGGAACCAGGTGGAGTCTGCAGTAGTATCTACAGCGAAGCCATTCTGTGCGCCCAACTGGCGGATAGCGGCGACGCCGGTGGCGATGCTGGCATGGTGATAGCCGTTGGTCTTACAGAAGATCAGCACTTTTGGCTGATAAAAGATTTCGATGGGGGACGGCTGGTGCGAGGCGCTGGTAAAAGCCAGGCAGCATACGAGAAAGGCAAGAACGGCGCCTGATGTATGAAGGGCCGAACGGCCGGTTGATCTGATCATTGCGGAGGATTTAATGCATTACTTTTTCAGTGCCAGGATGTAGTTGACCATCGTCTTGACGTCATCCGCCTGCAATGCGGCATGGGGTGTCATCGGAATGGTGCCCCAGACGCCGCTGCCACCTTTGATGATCTTGTTAACGAGCCGGGTGACCGTCGTATCGGCGGCGGGGCTGTATTTGTTGGCTACCTGATCATAAGCCGGGCCGATGGAAGCGCCGCCCTCGGCCTGGTGCAGGCGGTGGCAGGTCGTGCAATCGCTGGCGCCGATGAGTGCGAGCCCTTTGTCAGAAGATGCTGTGGCTGCGGGGGCAGCGGAAGCGGTCGTGTCTTTGTTGTCGGCGGTTTTGGTTTCGCCGGAATTGCCACAAGCTGCCATCAGGATAGCGCCGGATAAAACGAATGCTAATTTTTTACTCATATGTGATCTTTTTTGAGGGGCCGTAACTTTCGGGCCCAAGTTCCGAAATTTTGGGATACGGTGACGATTATAAGCCCAGAACGGTGCGATTAAATTTTTCATCCTTTCCGGTGCCGGCGAAATCGTCGAAGGCTTTGTCGGTGACCCGGATGATATGTTCTTTGATAAAGGGGGCGCCTTCTTTTGCGCCGTCTTCGGGGTGTTTGAGGCAACATTCCCATTCGAGCACTGCCCAGCCCTTGAAATCATAGGCTGTCAGCTTGCTGAAAATGGATTTGAAGTCGACCTGTCCGTCGCCCAGCGAACGGAACCGGCCGGCGCGGTCGACCCAGCCCTGGTAGCCGCCATAGACGCCCTGGCGGCCTGTGGGGTTGAATTCGGCGTCCTTGACATGGAACATGCGGATACGTTCGTGATAAATGTCGATGTATTCCAGGTAGTCGAGACATTGCAGAACGAAGTGAGAAGGATCATACAGGATACAGGCCCGCGGATGCTTGTTGGTATGTTCCCAGAACAGCTCGTAGGTGATGCCGTCGTGCAGGTCTTCTCCGGGGTGGATCTCGTAGCAGAGGTCGACGCCGTACTTATCGAATTCATTGAGGATAGGCAGCCAGCGGGCGGCTAACTCTTTGAACCCCGTTTCTACCAGGCCCGGGGGGCGTTGAGGCCAGGGGTACATGGTCGGCCAGAGTAAGGCTCCACTAAAGGTCGCATGGGCGTCAAGGCCAAGGTTATGAGATGCTTTCGCGGCATATCTGAGCTGTTGGACGGCCCATTCCTGGCGGGCTTTGGGGTTGTTATGTACGGCGGCGGGAGCGAACCCGTCGAAGAGCGCGTCATAGGCGGGGTGTACTGCTACGAGCTGACCTTGCAGGTGGGTGGAGAGCTCGGTGATCTGCAGGCCTGCATCAGAGACAATTCCTTTGATCTCGTCTGCGTAGGTCTTGCTTTCCGCCGCCTTTTGGAGGTCGATGACACGGCTGTCCCAACTGGGCAACTGAACGCCGATATAGCCCAGGCCGGCCACCCATTTGCAGATGTCGGGGAGGGAATTGAAAGGCGGCTGGTCGCCCAGGAACTGAGCTAAGAAGATGCCGGGGCCTTTTATTGTACGCATATAAGGAATATTTTAGATGAATGAGTGGATGGGCCTAGAAGGAGGTCCATTTTTCCTTGCTCTCGTTGCTAAGGATGAGGGTATCGATAAATGCCATGCCGCGGACGCCGTCATCGACGCCGGGGAAGTCCAGCGACTCGGGTGAAGGGGTGGTGCCATCAAACCGGGCGCTCAGGGTCTGTGCGAAGTTGCGATAAAGGTTGGCGAAGGCCTCAAGATATCCTTCGGGGTGTCCGGCGGGGGTCCTGGTGTTGTGTTTGGCATAGGATGAAAGCCAGGGGGTGCCTGCGCGGTAGACCTGCGGGGGTTGGTCCAGCCATTTCACCAGCAGGGTATTGGGTTCCTGTTGCGCCCATTCGAGGCCGCCCTTTTCGCCATAGACACGGATCTTCAGTGCATTTTCTTCTCCTGCGGCGACCTGGGAGGCATAGAGGACACCAGTCGCGCCGTTGTCGAACCGCAGCAATACGTTGCCATCATCATCGAGTGCCCGGCCCTCCACCATAATACTGAGGTCGGCGCATAATTGTTTGATCTGAAGACCGCTGATGTATTCGGCGAGGTGGGCGGCGTGGGTGCCGATGTCGCCCATGGCCCCACTCTTGCCAGATCGGGCAGGATCTGTGCGCCATTCGGCTTGTTTGCTGCCATCCTTTTCGGATGGCTTGCTGAGCCATCCTTGCGGATATTCGACATAGACTTTGCGGATCTTGCCGAAGTCACCTGCCTTGACCATCTGGCGGGCTTGTTTGACCATGGGATAGCCGGAGTAAGTATGGGTGAGGCAAAGAAGCAACCCTGTTTCCCTGACCTTTTTCTGCAATTGCAAGGCTTCGGCGAGGGTAAAGGTCATGGGTTTGTCGAGGACGACGTGAAAGCCTTTATCCAGTGCCAGCATAGCAGGGGCAAAGTGCAGATGGTTAGGCGTGACGATCGTCACGAAGTCCATTCTTTCTCCTTCCGGCAGGCGGTTTTCCTTCTCGATCATTTCTTCATATGAAAGATATACCCGGTCGTCGGGCAGGAACAATAATTTACCGGATTCACGGGCATTGTCAGGGTGGCTGCTGAAGGCCCCGCAGACGAGTTCGATGAGTCCGTCCATATTGGCTGCAATGCGGTGAACGGCGCCGATGAAGGCGTTCCTGCCCCCGCCGATCATGCCCATTCTGAGTTTTCTGTTCATACGATCATTCCATTTGTGAGTACAATTTTAGGATATTTAAGGGAATATGCCGGTGTATTTATTACATTTATGGAGCTGTCGCCACGCGACTAACAAAACGACAATTGCCATGACTTCCACGACTGCTATCCACCGTGACAAACTTTTTGTAGCCAGTTGTCTGGCCCTGCTGGTAACTTCTCTTTCTTTTGGGATCCGGGCGGGCATTCTGAATGATCAGGGGGTAAAATTCCACCTGAGTGCTTCGGAATTGGCGACCATTGCTGCTACGGCTTTCTGGGGTTTTCCCCTGGCCGTCATTGTCGGAGGTTTTATCGTGGATATTATCGGAATGAAAAAACTACTGGTGTCAGCCTTCGTGTTTCATCTGGCGGGCATTCTCCTTACTATTTTTGCGGATGGGTACTGGACCCTTTTCCTGTCTACCTTATTGATCGGCATTGCCAACGGCACGGTGGAGGCTGCCTGTAATCCCCTGGTGGCTTCTCTTTATACGGATAATAAAACCACGAAGCTGAATCATTTTCACCTCTGGTTCCCTGCGGGCATCGTCATCGGGACGCTGGCCGTGTTTGGGCTGGACCGGGCATTAGGTCATGGTATTTCTCCCAAGCCATATTGGATATCGGAGTTGGAGATAGCGCTCATGCTGATCCCCACTTTGATCTATGGTTATCTTTTCTCCAGGCTGAAATTCCCCGTGACGGAAAGGGTGGCATCCGGGGTCACGACGCGGGAGATGTACAAGGCATTGGGTAATCCCCTGTTCATATTTATGATCGTCTGCATGTTCGGGACGGGTATTACGGAACTGTTCACCAATCAATGGACCGATGTACTCTTCAAGACCGTAACGGATAATGCCCTCCTTATCCTGACGTTTGTGGCTTCGATGCAGGTGTTGGGGAGGGCTTTTGCTGCCCCGGTGGTACACCGGCTGGCTCCGCAGGGGGTGTTGCTTATCTCGGCGGTCTTTTCCGCGCTGGGCATTTACCTGCTGATCCACCTGCATGGAAGCGCCATATTTATCGGAGCGTTCAGCTTTGGGCTGGGAGTTGCCTTTTTCTGGCCGTGCATGATCGGTTTTGTGTCGGAGAATCTGCCACGGACGGGAGCCGTGGGCTTGAACCTCATGGGTGGGGCGGGCATGTTGGCTGTATCTGTATATACGATATTCATGGGGGATTACTATGATCGTATCATGATCGCGCATTTGCCGGTCGGGGCGAGTCTGGATGACTACCGTTCGGCGGGGGCCGGCAGTGATCTGGGCAGAGCTTTTAATGATGCCCGTTCGGCGGCGGGGCCGCAGGTGTTGCAAACCACCATGATCATCCCTGTATTTCTGATCCTGGCTTTTGCCGGGTTGGTATTATATATGCGCAACCGGAAGAATAAGAGGGGATTGGAAGCCGTGCCGGCATGAAGGTGCGACGACATGCAATGAGACAAAATGCCACATAAGTGTGACAAAATGCACGAATTCAACCGTTAATCCTTTTTTAATGCTCCTGATGGTCAAATATATCCGGGGAATCATAACATTTCGTAATTTCCTTGTTCAATGTCCAATCAACCCTCCAGGCGAGTTGCCATCAAGAAAATCGTAGCAGGTACGGCTGCACTGGGAACGACAGGTATGTTGTCCTCTTTCCGGTCTACGGCTGAAAGCACCAAAAAAAAGAAGAAGGTGAAATTAAAAGGTTCTATCCATCATTCGGTATGTCGCTGGTGTTATGGTGATATCCCCCTGGATCAATTATGTGCAGGAGTAAAGCAGATTGGTTTTGGCGCTATCGACCTGGTGGGCCCCAAGGACTGGCCGGTGTTGAAGGAGCATGACATCTGGTCTTCGATGTGCAATGGAGCGGAAATCTCTTTGACCAAGGGCTGGAACCATACCGAATATCACTCTGTGCTGGTTAAAAATTATACGGAACATATCGGCCTGGTGGCTAATGCAGGTTATAAAAATCTGATCTGCTTTAGCGGGAACAGGGAAGGTATGGATAATGAGACGGGCTTAAAGAATTGTGTGGACGGTCTGAAGCAGATCATCGGGCTGGCCGAGCAGAAAGGGGTGATCATCCAAATGGAGTTGCTGAACAGCAAGGTCAATCACCCGGACCAGATGTGTGACAATACGAAATGGGGCATCGAACTGGTGAAGCGGTTGGGATCGGAGAATTTCAAGCTCTTGTACGACATCTATCATATGCAGATCGATGAAGGGGATGTTATCCGGACGATCACGGATAATCATCAATATTTCGGGCATTATCATACCGGCGGGGTGCCGGGGCGCCATGAGATCGATGATACGCAGGAGCTGTTCTATCCTGCGATCATGAAGGGGATACTGGCTACGGGGTATACGGGCTATGTGGCGCAGGAGTTCATCCCGGCGAAGGCCGATAAGCTGGCATCGCTGGAAGAGGGGGTGAGGATTTGCGATGTGTGAGATTTGGGTCGAGCGGAGAGGCTGTGGGGCGGTGGCGACATTTAATATGTATTTTTAACACTAAACGATAAATTACTAACGATTATGGCCGACAATACTTATGACGCAATCGTGATCGGTTCGGGAATCAGTGGGGGCTGGGCTGCCAAGGAATTGACAGAGAAAGGACTGAAGGTATTGATGTTGGAAAGGGGCAGGAATATCGAACACATCAAGGATTATGTCAATGCGAACAAAGAGGCCTGGGACTATCCGCACCGCGGGCAGCGGACCCAGGAGATGATCAAGGATTATCCTGTTTTGAAGCGGGATTATCCCCTGAATGAAACCAACCTGGACTTCTGGTGTAAGGACAGCGAGAGTCCCTATACCGAGACCAAGCGTTTCGACTGGTTCCGTGGATATCATGTGGGAGGGCGCAGCCTGATGTGGGGACGGCAGAGCTATCGATGGAGCGACATTCAGTTCGGGGCCAATGCCAAGGATGGTATTGCCATCGACTGGCCCATCCGGTATAAGGAGATAGAGCCCTGGTATACCTATGTAGAGAAGTATGCGGGCATCAGCGGTTCGATAGAGAACCTGCCGCATCTGCCGGACAGTCATTTTCTACCGGCGTACGATATGACCTGCGTGGAAAAGGATATTTCGGCGCGGCTGAAGGACCATTACAAAGGCATGCGCCATATGATTATCGGCCGGGTGGCCAATATAACGGTGCCGCATGAAGGCAGACCGGGCTGTCAGTTCCGGAACAAATGCTGGCTGGGTTGTCCCTTCGGCGGGTATTTCAGTACCCAGTCCTCGACTTTACCGGCTGCGGTGAAGACGGGTAACCTGACGCTGCGTCCCTGGTCCATCGTAACAAAGATCCTTTACGATAAAGACACGAAGAAAGCTACGGGAGTGGAGGTGCTGGATGCGGAGACGAACCAGACCTATGAATACAAGTCCAAGATCGTTTTCCTGAATGCGTCGACGCTGAACAGCGCGTGGGTGTTGATGAATTCTGCCACGGATATCTGGCCGGGGGGATTGGGCAGCAGCAGCGGTGAACTGGGGCATAACCTGATGGACCATCACCTGGGGGTAGGGGCGAGCGGGACCGTAGATGGTTATGAGGATAAATATTATTATGGCAGACGGGCCAACGGGATCTATATTCCTCAGTTCCGAAATATTTTCGGTGACAAGCGCGATTATATCCGCGGTTTTGGGTACCAGGGCGGCGGCGGCAGGGAAGGCTATAACCATGAGGTAGCCGAGTACAGCATCGGTAAGGAATACAAGGAAGCATTGACTGAGCCAGGGCCCTGGACGATGAATATCGGCGGTTTCGGGGAGATCCTGCCTTATCATGAGAACCAGGTGACGCTGGACAAGACGAAGAAGGACAAGTGGGGATTGAATGTGCTGAACATCGATTGCGAGTTGAAGGACAACGAATTGAAGATGAGAAAAGATATGGAAGCCGACGCGGTGGAGATGCTGGAGGCTGTGGGTGTCAAGAACGTGAAGAGCCGCAGCGACAATCCCTTCCCGGGCAGGGGCATTCATGAGATGGGTACGGCGAGGATGGGCAAAGATCCGAAGACGTCGGTACTGAATTCGTTCAACCAGGTATGGGATGCGAAGAATGTGTTTGTGACCGACGGGTCATTCATGGTGTCTGCCAATTGCGTGAACCCATCGCTGACCTATATGGCGATGACGGCCAGGGCGGCCGACTACGCGGTGAGCGAACTGAAGAAAGGTAATATTTAAGCCATGCCGGGAGATACATTGCGTGTGAACAATAAGGCCGAAGGGCAGTATACCTATGACGCCATCGTTATAGGGTCGGGTATCAGCGGCGGCTGGGCGGCCAAAGAACTGACTGAAAAAGGGCTTCGGACGATTATGCTTGAGCGGGGACACCCTTATGAGCATATCAAGGACTACAAGACTGCGACCAAGGCGCCCTGGGAATTCGAGCATCGGGGAAAGGTGACGCAGGAGCAGTTGAAGGAGCATCCTTATATTGGCAGGACCTGGGGCGCTACGGAAGTAGTGATCGACAACTGGGCGAAGGATGTGGATTGCCCGTATACGGAAGAGAAAAAATTTAATTGGTGGCGGGCTTATCGGATAGGAGGACGGAGTACGTTGTGGGGCAGGCAAAGCTACCGGTGGAGCGATCTTGATTTTGATGCCAATGCCAAAGACGGCTGGGCCATCGATTGGCCGATCCGGTACAAGGACCTGGAGCCCTGGTATGATCATGTGGAGCGATTTGCGGGGGTCAGCGGTAGTACGGAGGGGCTGGCGCAATTGCCGGACGGGCAATTCCTGCCGCCGATGGAGATGAATTGTGTGGAAAAGGATGTGGCTGCACGGATCAGGGAGAAGTATAACGGGCAAAGGCATATGATCATTGGTCGTTCGGCTAACCTGACGGCGCCTATTCCGGGCAGGACGCAGTGCCAGTTCAGGAACCGGTGTTGGGAAGGGTGTCCTTTCGGCGGGTATTTCAGTACGCAGTCGTCGACATTACCTGCAGCGGTCGCTACGGGTAAACTGACCGTCCGGCCTTATTCTATTGTGACGCGGATACTCTATGACAAGGATAAGAAGAAAGCTACAGGGGTTGAAGTGCTCGATGCCGAGACCAACCAGACCTATACTTATCATGCGAAGATCGTTTTTGTCAATGCCAGTGCGCTGAACAGTGCGTGGGTACTGATGAACTCCGCGAAGGACGTATGGCCGGGAGGCCTTGGCAGCAGCAGCGGAGAGTTGGGCCACAATATCATGGACCATCATTACAATGTAGGGGCATCCGGCATTATGGAAGGGTATGAGGACAAGTATTATTATGGCAGGCGGGCGAATGGTATTTACATAGTACGTTTTGCCAATTTTTTCGGTGATAAGCGCGATTACCTGCGTGGTTTTGGCTACCAGGGGAGTGCGAGCAGGGAAGGCTGGCAGCGGGACGTAGCAGAATTGGGTATTGGTGTTGGATTGAAAGAGGCATTGACGGAACCCGGACAATGGACCGTTGGCGTGACGGGTTTCGGTGAGTTGCTGCCATATCATGATAACAAGATCACACTGGACAAGGATAAAAAGGATAAATGGGGGCTGCCGGTATTGCGTATGGATGCTGAGTTGAAAGATAATGAGAAGCGAATGCGGAAGGACATGGCTATGGAAGCGGTGGCCATGCTCGAATCGGCCGGTGTTAAGCAATTGCGTCACTGGGACAATGGTCATGCTGTTGGCGACGGGATCCATGAGATGGGTTCGGCCCGGATGGGACGTGATCCGCGGACGTCGGTGCTGAATGGGCACAACCAGGTGTGGGATGCACCGAATGTATTTGTAACGGACGGGGCCTGTATGACCTCTTCCGCCTGTCAGAATCCGTCACTAACCTATATGGCGCTGACGGCGAGGGCTGCGGATTTTGCGGTCACGGCCTTGAAACAAGGGAATATATAGCGAGCGGGGATGCACGGAAGTTATTTAATTTAAGAACCTAAAAAATAGCATATATGAACAGAAGAGATGCGTTGTCGCGGGTGAGCCTGCTCCTTGGGGGTACAGTCCTGGGGGCAGAACTGTGGCTTTCCGGTTGCACGAATCCGCAGAAGAACATCGGGGCCGGCGGCCTTAATTTTTCCAACGACGATGTTGCCTTTCTCGATGAGGTATCGGAAACGATCCTGCCGGTGACAGATTCACCGGGCGCCAAGGAGGCGAAGGTGGGTGAATTCATGACGAGGATCGTGCGGGATTGTTATACTCCTGCTGATGAGAAGATATTCACTGACGGCATTCAAAAGCTGAATGAAGCCAGTAAGCAGAAGAGCGGGAAATACTTCATGGATGCCACGCCGGAGCAGCGTCATGATCTGCTGGTCGATCTGGACAAGGAGCAGAAGGCGTACGAGGCTCAGAAGAAGGATGGCGATCCGAAGCATTATTTCCGGATGATCAAGGAACTGACGCTGTGGGGGTATTTTACTTCTGAACCAGGAGCGAATAAGGCTCTGCGTTATGTGGCAGTGCCCGGCCGATATGAAGGGTGTATCGATTATAAGAAGGGAGAGAAGGCCTGGGCCACGTCATAGACCTGTCTGAAGATATTACGATGAAGGGCTGTCCTGCTTAGCGGGACGGCCTTTTTTGTTTTTCAGCCTATCTGCCCGACACCTTCGAGAAATCATTGGACACTTTGCCGTTGATGAAACCGGTGGTATCGGTGCCATCGGGGCGGTAGAGCTGGACCTTGAAGCTGCACAGGTAATAATTGTCGTTATCCTGGTAATAATTTACGTCCAGCATCTTGAACTTTAATGGTGGTGCGCCTGGCCGCTGTTGCTTTTTCAAATAAGCCGACATTGCCTTTTCCAGATTGTCTTTTACTTCGGCTGCAGAGAGCTTGCGTTCGCAGCTTGTTGCGAGCAAAAAAAATGCAAGAAAGATAAAGAAGGTCAGTCTCATGATGTTATCAGTTAGGGCTAAGCGTTTTCTTGAAGATACTAATAAGGGGATATAGCAATATAAGAAAAAAAATTAATGAACTGTTAAAAAAATGTGAGCGATGGATTTGATTAGAATGTAGATTCGCTTCCTGGATCGACAGCTTATCACTATGTAAAAAAACTTGCCGATGACATTCAAAACTAACTACGCTCTGCGAGTATGCCTACTCGTTTGCCTGGTACTAACCAGTTCATTACTTTTCGCACAGAAAAAGATCACCGGAAGGATCATCAATGGTACGGACAAGCAGCCTTTATCGGGTGCTACCGTACAGGTCAAAGGGAGCAAGGGCGCTACCCAGACGGCGGCTGACGGATCGTTCAGCATCGCTGCCGGTGACAATTCCACGCTCATCATTTCTTCGGTTGGTTTCGACAAACAGGAGATCCCTGTTGCCGGCAGAAGTACTCTGGGGGATATCGCCCTTGCCGCCTCCAATACTTCGCTGAATGAAGTGGTGGTGACGGGGTATGCCACCCAAAGGAAGAAAGACCTGACCGGTGCAGTGTCGGTAGTCGACCTTGCCGATGCCAGGAAACAGCCTGTTCCCGACGTCGTGGACATGTTGCAGGGCCAGGCCAGCGGGGTATCCGTGATTGGATCCGGGCAGCCCGGTCAGACGCCGGTAATCCGCATCCGGGGGTTCAACTCTTTCGGTAACAACACGCCGCTGTATGTTGTTGATGGCGTACCCACGCAAAATGTGAGCGATCTCAACACGAATGATGTCGCCAGCATGCAGGTATTGAAAGATGCGGGGGCCGCCTCCATCTATGGATCCCGCGCATCCAATGGGATCATTGTCATCACCACGAAAAAGGGAACGGGTAAGGTAAAAGTATCCTACGACGGGTATGTCGGTGAGCAGGTGCCACCAGGCGGAAATGTTTTTCACATTCTGAACTCTACTGAGGGGGGCCAGTTGCTGTTCGAGTCCGGCCAGAATTACAACACGCTGAACCCTGGCAACACGCAGCCTTTGGGCAATAACATTTACGGCTTCGGCTCTGCGCCGGTGATGCCTTACTGGCTCGTGGCCGGCACGCTGAACGGCGTGGTACAAACGGGCGGTTTCCCGCAGAACTCGCCTGCGGCGAACCCGGCGCTGGAAGATGGGGATATGAGTAACAGCGGCGCCAACTATTACCAGATCGCAAAGGCCAATCAAGGCGGTACGGACTGGTATCATGCGATCTTCAAGAAGGCGCCGATCCAGAGCCATAATATTTCGGTGGCGGGAGGCGGAGATCAGGGGAGTTACCTGTTCTCCCTCAACTATTTCAACCAGCAAGGCACGCTGATCGACACTTATCTCAAACGATTTACGATCCGGTCGAACAGCACGTATAAACTGAACAGCCGGATCCGAATCGGCGAAAACCTGTCATATTCCTATATCGAGAACCCGCAGGCCAATGGCGGAATATTGGTAGAGGGAAGCGCGATCGGTTTTGCGATGCGTGAGAACCCTATCATCCCGGTGTATGATATCGGCGGCAATTTTGCCGGCAGCGCCCCCAAGGGTTTGAACAATCCCAGGAACCCTGTAAGCATCCAGGCAACGACCTCGAATGACCGGGGGCTGGCGGGGCGGTTGTTCGGGAATGTATTCGGTGAGGCGGACATCCTGAAGAACCTGACCTTCCGCACGAGTTTCGGCGGGGAAGACTATTACGGGTGGAGTCACAGCTATACCATCCCTGACTACTATGATGCGGAGCCGCAGTATACGCAACCGGCTTATAATGAGAGCTCATATAACGGGAATGACTGGACCTGGACCAATACGTTGACGTATGGCCTGGTGAAAGGCGACCATAACCTGAAGCTGGTTGGCGGCATGGAAGCCTACGAGTTCATCAATCACAATATGGGGGCCACTACATTGGGATCTTTCTCCAACGACCCCAATTACGTTAATCTTTCAACGGGTTCGGGGTCGACGACCGATTACAGCAACAGCAATTCCCAGATCAATTACAGTCCCACTTCGGCGGGTTATGAAGCGCCGGTGGGGGCAGGGGAGAGCCTGGTGTCGTATTTTGCCCGCGGCGATTATATTTACCGGGACAGGTATTTGCTGGGCGCTACTTTCCGGCGGGACGGGACTTCCAAGTTCATTACCAACCGCTGGGGTAACTTCTATGCGGTGAGTGCCGGGTGGCGGATTTCACAGGAAGAATTTTTCAAGGGCGTGACCTGGATCAACGATTTGAAGATCCGTGGATCATATGGGATCATGGGCAACCAATTTAATGCCCTGGGAACGAATTCCTATACTTTGTTCGGATCCAATAAGGAAACGACTTACTATGACATCGATGGTACGGGCAATTCGGTGGGTTATGGTCTGGCGGCTTCGCAGATCGGCAATCCGAATGCCAAGTGGGAACAGGACGGTAGCGTCAATGCCGGTTTTGACCTTACGGTGCTGGAAAGTCACCTGACGATCAGTGCAGACTGGTATAACAAGAGTATCAAGGATCTGTTGTACCAGATCACGCTGCCCGGCACAGAGGGTGCTGCCACGGTACCTGCCTATAATGTGGGCCGGATGAAGAATTCGGGTATCGACGTGATGGCGAACAGCCAGGTGAATATTACCAGGGACCTGCAATTTTTCGGCACGCTGACGTTCACAACGATCCATAACAAGATCCTGTCGGTGGATGCGGCCAGCGGGTCCACTTATTTCGATGAAGATGCCAGGCGGTTCAATGGCAGCTATATTGTGCGCAATGAGGTAGGGCATCCGGTGAGTGCGTTTTACGGGTATAAGATCATCGGGTTCTGGAACAGCCAGGCGGAGATTACGGCGGCTGATGCCGCTGCCGCGAAGGCGAGCAATGGCGGGATCACGGTGTACCAGGCGGATGAGGGTGTGGGCAGGTTCCGGTATGCCGATGCGAGCCACCAGGGCTGGGTAGATCCCAACAGCAAGGAGTTCTTAGGCAACCCGAGCCCCAAGTTTACGTATGGGGCCAATCTTGGAGTGGATTATAAACATTTTGATTTCAGCGTCTTCCTCTATGGGGTCTATGGCAATGATGTCTTTAATGAAGTAAAGTGGTGGACGGACTTCTACGGCTCCTTCCCCGGCGCTGCCAGCAGCCATGCAGCGTTGTATAATTCCTGGACTTTTACGAACCAGGGGGTAGGCGCGAAGGCGCCGATCCAGGATAACGTTAATGGCAGCAATGCCAGTACCAACACCGTTCCCAACTCCTACTTCGTGGAGAAGGGGTCGTATCTGCGGGCCAAGAACCTAACACTGGGATATACTTTCGGCGGGTTATCCAAAACGGGGATCAGCCGGTTGAGGGCCTATATCCAGGCGGCTAATCTGTTCACGGTCACCAAATATTCGGGCGTGGACCCGGAGATCTCCGTGAATGCGACCAATGGTCAGAATTCGGCGACGGACTTCGGTATCGATGAAGGTTCGTATGCTAATCCCCGTCAGTACCTGTTAGGTCTGCAGGTGAGTTTTTAATCATCTTTAAACGAAAAGCTATGAATGCAAGAAAATATATATCCGTCATAGGCGTATGGTTGGCAGCGGTACTGCTGACCGCGGGATGCAGTAAAGGATTTTTGAACAAGCCGGCGTTGGGAGCGCTGACTACTGACCAGATCAATAATCTGGCGGGCGTCACTGCCGTGCTGAATGGCGCCTATGGGGCGTTGGACGGGCAGGGGACCAACGTCACCGATCTGGCCGGCCAGGGGACGCCCTGGGATGCATCGCCTTCTAATTGGATCTACGGAAGTGTGGCAGGTGGAGACAATCATAAGGGCAGCAGCATTGGTGATCAGCCGCCGATTGTTCCCATTGCGAATGCACAGGAAGTTGCCAGCAACGGGTTCTTTAATGACAAATGGATATGCCTGTACGAGGGTGTGAACAGGGCGAACAATGTGCTGATCACGATGGCTGTTACCCCGGGGCTGACGGCTGCACAGCGAACTGAATTTTCGGCGGAGGCCAAATTCCTGCGAGCGCATTATTATTTCGAGCTGCGTCGGTTTTTCAATATGGTGCCATGGATCGACGAGACGACGACGGACTTCAATCAGCCTAATAATGCCGACGTATATCCCAAGATCGAGGCGGACCTGCTGGTGGCGGTGGACAGTCTGCCGGCCGTGCAACCGACAGTCGGATCGGTGAATAAGTGGGCGGCGATGTGTTACCTGGGTAAGGTGTACCTGTACGAGAAGAAGTATACGCAGGCCAAGGCGATATTCGACCAGGTCATTCCGGCCGCTTATGGCGGCGCGGGGGCGGGCGGGGTGACGTCCAACGGACTGCCTTATGCGTTGGCGGCCCGATTTGAGGACAATTTCGATGCAGCTACGAAGAATGGTCCTGAATCTGTCTTTGCGATCCAGATGGACGCCAATGACGGAACGAATTCCATTGCCAATGCCAACCAGGGCGATATGCTGAATTTTCCGTACAACAGTCCGTTCAGGTGCTGTGGTTTCTTCCAGCCCTCCGTGGACCTGGCCAATTCTTACCGTACTGATGCGAATGGGTTGCCTTACGTGACGGACTATAATTCATATGGGATCGCCAACGATATGGGGCTGACGTCTGCTCAGCCTTTTACTCCCGATGCGGGGAATATCGATCCGCGGCTGGATTGGACTGTGGCGCGGCGGGGTATTCCGGTGCATGACTGGGGCCTGCATCCCGGTAATAACTGGATCCGCGATCAGGGGAGTGCCGGTCCTTATTCGAATAAGAAGAACCTATACTGGCAGGCAACGGAGGGAGCGTATAGCGATCAAAGCAGCTGGGCCCCGGGCAGTGCGATCAATTACAGTATCATTCGTTTTGCGGATGTGTTGCTGATGGCGGCGGAATGCGAAGCTCAGTTAAGCAATTACGCCGCGGCGGAAACGTATGTAAATGCCGTTCGGACGCGGGCTGCCAATCCGGCGAATATCCTGTACCAGTACCTGAACAATGCCAGTCCGATGGGAGGGTTTTCCACGACGCCGGCAGCAAAGTATGTTGTGTCGACTTATCCGGCGGGCTATTTCACAACGGCGACAGCATTGCCGACGATCTATTTTGAGCGGAAGCTGGAGTTGGCATGTGAGGGCCATCGATTCTTCGACCTGGCGAGGTGGGGTATTGCAGGCCAGACGTTGAATGCCTATTTTGCTTTTGAAGGGCAGATAACGGGGGATTTGTCAACGGGTAATTTTACAACGGGGAAAAATGAATACTATCCGATCCCGCAGGCGCAGATCGACCTGTCGAATGGGCTTTTGAAGCAAAATCCCGGGTATGATTAGAGGGTGGGGTGTGGCCTTGACGGCCAGCGTGACGCTAACGGGGATGGCTGGGTGCCGGTCTCCGGCGCCGGAGGCGCCGGCGCAGGGAAAGGTCTATCAAAAGAATAGCATGCATACGGGGGTGTCGGAGGAGCGTATTGCACAGGGAGAGGCGTTGGCGGCTAAATACTGCGGGTCTTGTCATATGCTGCCCTCTCCGGACTTGCTGGATGCCAGTTCATGGGAAAAGGGCGTGCTGCCACAGATGGGGCCGAGGCTGGGTATTTTTGCCTATCGGCAGCAGCGTTATCCCAATAATAGCCAGGATCCGAATGTGGGGAGGGGGTTTTATCCATCGGAGCCGTTGTTGTCGGAGGAAGAGTGGGGAGCTGTGATCGATTATTATACGGCACTGGCGCCGGACAGCCTGCCGCGTCAGCGACGAACGGAGTCGTTGCGGGAAGATTCGACTGACTTTGCGGTTGTGGCGCCTCTGATGCGGGATAAAACGCCGCCGGCGACTTGCCTGATAAAGTATGATCCGGCAACGCACCAGGTGTTGACGTCGGATATTCTAAGGCATGCTGTCGACCGGTGGGATGTCGGTGGGAGGGCGCGACAGGAATTGAGGGGCGGTGGGGCAGTGGTGGACCTGGTGAGAGACCAGGGAGGATATACTGCCTGTAATATCGGTGTGTTTGCCCCAAATAATGCCGGGGCCGGACATATCGACCGGCTGACGGGAGTGGGAAGGGGTTTTGTGCCGGGGGATACACCGATATTCAGTGGGTTGATGCGGCCGGTGAGCCTGGCTTCCGCGGACCTCAACGGAGATGGAGAGATAGATTGGGTGGTGTGCGAGTTCGGGTTTATCAAGGGAGAGCTATCCTGGCTGGAAAACAAAGGCGACGGC
>Ga0302303_10001131_pt1 | contig 18010 bp, 11 predicted proteins | sample III_Palsa_E2_1_FD_194542 | JGI IMG/M metagenome (GOLD analysis project Ga0302303, IMG submission 194542) | Peat permafrost microbial communities from Stordalen Mire near Abisko, Sweden - III_Palsa_E2_1 | ecosystem: Environmental > Terrestrial > Soil > Palsa > Peat permafrost | place: Sweden...
GTAAATACTGAATCCAGTTTGGCAACAAAATTCTGCCTGCCACCCATCATGTTTATCAATCCTTGTATATCATGAAAAACTGCCCAGGTATAGTGCCAGCTATTACCCTCGGTAAATGCCCCTCCCCACCTGAAATGGTAAAACGGCGATTGAAAACTACCATCGGCATTTTTGCCCCGCATCAGCCTGCTTGAGGGATCGAATAAGTTTTTATAATTCAGACTCCGTTGTTTGTATATTTCGATCTCAGCAGCAGGGCGGTTTAGTTTTTTACCTAATTGATAGATAGAAAAATCGTCATAAGCATATTCCAATGTACGTGCGGCGCTCTGATCTATCTTATCATAAGGCACATAACCCAATTTATTATAATAATCAACCCCTTTACGCCCGGTAGCATTCGGTCCCTGGTTATTGGCACCGTGCAATAACGCCTGGTATAAGGTATCAATATTATAACCTCTGATACCTTTCAGGTAAGCATCGGCCACTACTGATGCTGAGTTATTCCCCACCATAATATCGGCATAGCCAGGGCTCGACCATTCAGGCAGCCAGCCGCCTTCTTTGTAGTCGTTTATCAGACCTAGCTGCATCTCTTTGTCAATAGATGGATAAACCAGGTTCAGAAATGGATATAATGCCCTGAAGGTATCCCAAAAGCCGGTACCGGCAAACATATAGCCCGGCTCAATATTTCCAGTATACGGGCTCCAGTGAACAATTTTACCCTGTGCGTTTATCTCATACAACCGGTTAGGAAAAAATAGCATGCGGTAAAAACACGAGTAAAAGGTGCGTGTTTCATCAACTGAAGCGCCCGATACCGTGATATGGTTCAGGGTTTTGTTCCATACATCTTTCGCTTTTTGTTTGGTTACCTCAAAACTGTCATTGCCTTGCTCGTTTTTCAGGTTAAGCTCGGCCTGCTCAAAGCTGATGAAGGATGAAGCTACACGCAGGTGCACTTGTTCGCCTTTTGTTGTTTTAAAACCGATGACCGCCTGCGCGTGTTTGGCATGCAGTTCCAGTGAATCTATTAAAACGGTATCGCTATAAGTACGTAATAGCGTGAAGGGCTTATCAAGGTAGATGACAAAATAATCTTTAAAATTCTTTAAAGGCCCGCGTGCGTATTTGGTTGAATAGCCTATAATTTCATTTTTAGCAGGAATAATTTTTACATACGAGGCCTTATCCAAAGCATCTATTACGATAAATGAACTGTCGCTTTTCGGAAATGTAAAACGGAATTGCGCCGAACGTAAGGTTGGCGTGATCTCAGTAGTTACATCATGATCGGCCAGGTAAACGCTGTAGTAATAAGGCTTAACGATCTCTGTTTTGTGCGAGAACCAGCTTGCCCTGCCGTCTTCAGCTACTTTTAAATGCCCGGTTACCGGCATGATGGCAAACTGCCCGTAATCATTCATCCATGGTGAGGGCTGGTGCGATTGTTTAAATCCCCGGATTTTATCAGCAGCATAACTATAGATCCAGCCATCGCCCATATGGCCGGTTTGCGGCACCCAAAAATTCATGCCCCAAGGCAAGGCGATAGACGGATAGGTATTGCCATTTGATAATTCGAATTTGGAATCAGTACCCATCAGCGGGTTGATCCAGTCGACCGGATCGGTTACGGTATTAACTTGTTGGGCAAAAGATTTGCCGGCTACAAGCAGCAGGGCAAGAAGAAGTAATTTTCTCATTAAGTAAAATAAATAGCTTACTGTAAAAGTTGCAGGTCAGGTATATGATATAAAAAGAGGCCAACCCTGTAATTGATCTCCACAAATAACCTTAATAAAACGATCTGTGGGCTTGTCAAATCGTGCATTTTTTTTGACATATAGTTCTTTAATTACGCTGGCATTAAATTATTCCGACATATAAGTCCAATTTTGACTATATATGTATCTGAGCAGTATATAAAAGGCATAGACCCTTAATTTTATACTCAAAACCTAATTATTAACCGGTACCAGCTAAATAAAACTTTAGGATTGTAAAAAAGGAAAGGCATGGCTTTAGAATTTTTCATCACCCCGCCTCCACAATGATAATTACCAATATAAATGAATAGCAAACTTCAGTTTAGGTTGAAAAAGAAATATTATATAAATGCACTGCTCTTTATCATCCTGATTATTTTCATAAAACCTCCTGCTCTTTTCGCTCAGGCATACCCTTATAAATTCAAATATCTTACGGTTGATGAAGGCCTCTCCCATACCGATGCCAATGACATTACGCAGGATAAACTGGGATATATTTGGATAGCTACCTATTTTGGGCTCGACAGGTATGATGGTTATACCATCAATAAATATTACAATACGAATGAGCCTTTAAATAATGCCTTTAAAAATCGTTTAAGATGTGTTTATGCCGCTGACGACGGTAATGTATGGCTCAGTTCAGAGGGTGGTATTCAGTGCTTTGACGTGCGGTCGGAAAAATATATTGATTATACTGAAGGCGGAAAACCCAATCCGGCATTTGAGAAAATCTATAAACCTGCAGGTAATTTGTTATACGGTTTAGTATGGAATAGCGCGAAAGTGTACCTGATAAAAGGTCATTCATTACAGGAGCAGTTATTAAATATGCCGCCTAACGCGCAATTTTATGCTATGGCTGTTGATAACAAAGGCAGCGTATATTTTTCAGGGAATCAAGGGATCTGGTCATTGGATGAAAACAACCGTTTAAAAAAGGTACCGGTATCAGGCCTGCCAGCGCAGCCTGTTACGAAGATATTTTTCGATAAAAGAAACAACATGTTGCTGGCCTGTGGCAGCAAAGCATTTCTTACCGCAAGAAATACAAGTAATAGTGGAACGTTTACTGTTAATAAACAATTTGACAATCCTGACCATAGTGACATTAAAGATATAATTGAGGACAGTAAGTCGGATTACTGGATAAATGAAGGAGCTAATCTTTTACGGCTCGATAATGACCTGAACCTGATTCAAACCATAAGCAGTAACAGCGCGCTCCATAACTTAAATTCAAATTCATTATCCAAAATATTCATCGACCGCTCTGAATGCATGTGGGTATGCACTTTTGGCGGCGGAGTTAATTATTGCGATTTGAATGAAAAGTTGTTTTACACGCTGCAGCATAATTCTGAAATTTCAAACTCATTGGCGGGCAATTATATCCGTTCGATACTGGAGGACAGTAATAAACTGTGGTTAGGGACTACCGCCAATGGCCTGAACGTTTATAATACAAGCACACACGTATATACTTATTACAATACATACAGTTCAGCAGTACGGTTAAGAAACAATACCATAACAGCATTAACATTTGATAACGAACATAATTTATGGATCGGAAGCTCGGCAGGTATGGAAATACTTAAAGCAAACGGAAAGGAATTATGGCGGCCGCCAGGTTATGATAAATTCCCGGGTTACGCTATTGATACATTTGTGAAAGACTGCTATGGTAATATCTGGTTCGGCAATCACATGGATAAGTTTGGTGTGATATGGAAAGATGATAAAGGCTATTATCATGTAAAATATTACGGAGAAGGCTTTTTTATACTGGCTGATAAAAGCAACCCTCAGTTATTCATCTCAAGCACACATGGTTTAAAACAGTTAACCATTGATCAGCAGGGGAATATTATCAAAAGTTTTACTTATCACGCGTCTTCGCGGCCAAATTCCTTAAGCTCCGATTATACCTACCCTATTTGTAAACAAAACGATAGCACTTATTGGATAGGCACCATCGGCGGAGGACTGGATCGGCTTTCTCTTGGAACCAATAATGCTTATGGCATAAAAACCTATGACAGCGCATATGGTGTATTTAACGATGTGGAAACATTGGAGATCGATAACACCGGCAACCTGTGGATGGGTGGCAATGGGTTGGAATGCCTGAACCCAGAAACAGGAAAATTAATACGATATGACAAAAATGATGGCTTACAGGGGAATAGCTTTAAGGTAGGCGCGTCATACAAAGGCGCGGATGGCAGATTATATTTTGGCGGAATAAACGGGCTGAATTACTTTTATCCCGATCAGATCAAGGCTAACAATGTTGCCGCAAAGCCTATTTTAACAGATATACTGGTCAACAATCAAAAACCTGTTTTCGGCAAACCTGATTCAGCAGAAAACTCAATAAGCAGGGCTATAAGCTATAGTAAGCAACTAACGCTCAGTTATCTGCAGAACAACTTCGTCATCTTCTTTTCCGCAATGCATTTTGCCAATCCTTCAAAATGTAAATACCGTTATAAACTTACAGGTTTTGATAAGGAATGGAGATATACCGATGGCAAAAACCCGAGTGCGGCCTATAGCAATCTTTATTATAGCAATTACAGGTTTATTGTACAGGCAACCAACAATGATGGGTTATGGAGCAACAGCAGCGCTGAAATTGGCATCACCATAAGCCCCCCCTGGTGGAAATCAACTACCGCTAAATTTATTTATCTCTTGCTGTTCCTGTCGGCGCTTTCAGGCATTTACATTTATCAGGCACGCTGGTACCGCCTGAAACGGGAGATAGAGGTAAATGCGGTTAATGAAAAGAAGCGGGAAGAAATGCACATACAGCGGGAGGAACTTTATCAGCAACAATTGATGTTCTTCACCAATATTTCGCATGAGTTCCGCACACCATTAACGCTGATACTTGGCCCGCTGGAGAACCTCATCAGTGAGAATAAAAATATGGTGCTGGATAATTCTTACCGGTTGATGTTAAGGAACGCCAAAAGGCTGATGAACCTGATAAGCGAACTGATGAACTTTAAAAAAGTTGCCGACAGCGTTATAAAATTGCAGGTTCAGCCTTTAGCAATTAACCAGTTTTGTGAGGACCTGTCGGCCGAGTTTAAGAACCTGACCACCGGTAAGGATATCTATTTTAAGGTACTCAACAATACCCATACAAATCTGAATGGCCAACTAACCGGTATGTTTGACATACAGGTGCTCGAAAAGATATTGTTTAACCTGTTGAACAATTCATTTAAATACACTGATATCAACGGTAAAGTTACTTTTGAGATCTTCTTCGACTTTAACAATTTCAAACCGTCATTTGATACAGGATTTGAATTGCTGAATGAAAATTATCGGGCTGAAAAGTACATCTATTTCAGGGTAGCAGATTCCGGCATTGGTATTTCAGGCGAATCAATAACCAGAATCTTCGACCGTTATTATCGTATCAGCCGGAACCACTTGGGTTCCGGTGTGGGGCTGTCACTGGTTAAAAGCCTTACCCAATTGCATAAAGGGGACATTTACGTTTACAGCGAAAGGTATAAAGGCACAGAAATAATCATCGCGATTCCCTGGGGCGAGGAAAACTATACCGAAACAGAAAAAATATCGTCGGGGACAGAACTGGAACCACTATTGGAGATTATCGATAATTCCATACTATCGCCCTTGCAAGCGCATGAAAATATTAAACAAGCCATCAATACGAAAGCAAACAAACACATTTTAATTGTTGATGATAACCAGGAGCTCCGTGTATTTTTAAAACAGGTATTTGAAAAGCACTACTATATTTATGAGGCCGAAGATGGCGATAAAGGGCTGAAAGTTGCTGCCGAGAAAGTACCTGACCTGATTATCAGCGATGTAATGATGCCGGGTATGAATGGTATTGAATTTTGTAAACTGATAAAAGAAAGATTTGAGACCAGGCATATCCCGTTCATCATCCTATCGGCAAAAGATGCGCTGGACACCAAGATTGAGGGAATGGAATCGGGCGCGGATTATTATTTTGCCAAACCGTTAAGTATTGATCTTTTGCTGCTGACCGTTCATAATATATTTGAGCAGGGCGAGATCCTTAAACAGCGCTATAATAATGATTACCTGTCGGAAGCAACGGAACTGGTACATTCAGAAAAGGATAAGGAGTTTTTTAATAAGCTGTTAAAGCTTATTGAGGATAATATACAAGATGTTGAACTTGATGTTGACTTTTTGTGCAAGCACCTGTACATAAGCCGGACCAAATTATACCAAAAGATAAAAAGTATATCTGATCAATCTGTTGGTGAGTTTATAAGAACTATCCGCCTCAAGAAATCGATCCATATAATGACTCATGAGGATATTGCCATGAATGAAGTTGCCGACAGGGTTGGTTTACAAAGCAGTTCTAATTTCTCCCGGGCGTTTAAAAAAGAATATGGTAAATCCCCTATGCAGTTTATGCAGGCACTAAAAAAAGAATAAAAAAAACGGCTGCCCTTAGCAATGGCCTCTTCAATCGTTTTCCTGCCATGTGAAATAACAGTAATGATAATGAAGCATATATCCTTTAGCTAATTACTGCCGAATATTTGTTTTGTAAAAAACCCACTTAATAAAGATAAGATACGAGTATTTATTATAATGTGAATATTTTGTTATTTTGATGCCGTATTAAAATAAAGCTACTTGTTTAACCTAACTTTAAAGCCTTTCTTTTTTTGTTTCATTAGTTTTATATCATTTACAGATATAGCCGTGGCTCAAACACCTGTAATTACTCCTAAATCTAATGTAGTAATACCATTGGACCAAACTGGTGGATTTACAATCATTCCTGGCACGATAGCTAATATTACTGATACAATTTCTGGGCATAACCTGGTAACTATCACCCCCTCAACGTTATCTTGCGCTGATGTCGGCACAAAGAATATTACAATATCTGCTGTTAACACCATAGCCAATCCATCAGCTGTTACTTTCGCAAATATCGTTGGCATGGAGAGCGACCCGGCAAAAAGAGGCTGTCCTTTTGAGACAGCCCACTTTTATTCGCAATTGTATAAGGTTAAGGTAAAGTTGTAAAGTTTATTGATGGTGCAGTACCTGTAGCAGGCCTCGTGAATGTTTGATTTACGGGAACGTAGTTAGAAAAGAAGCCGCCATTTTGTAAATAAAATTGTCCACTTTTAAGTCCTCCTGCATAATCCATTCTCTGCTGATTGTTCACTGTAGCATCACCATCATAATATGCGCTGGTTAATTCAGTCCATGAACCGCTTGAACTACAAACCCATTGATTACCATATTGTGCCTGTCTTCCCAGATAGCCGTTTGTGTCAACAAAATTTTCCAGGAATGAATAACAACCTGTCAAATAAGTGCTGGTGTTGGGTCTTGACCAGGTTGCAATAAATGTCCATGCTCCCAATTCCGGGGCATAAAACCAACCTGAATAAACGGTATTTCCTGATCCGTCCGGATACGCTTCTGTCAAAAATTTATAGGTATTACCTGCTTTCCAATTGTAAACTAAATAAGCTTGCCCACCTGAGCCCTCTCCACTAAAGTTTTGTGCAACTACATTGGTGCCTTTTCTCGTAAAGACCGTTGTTCCGTTAGTTGGGTTCCAAACTGAAAAAAGTATCCAACGTTCCGTTGCAGATTTCACCTGCATACCAAAATAGCCCTCCGTAAATCCATCTACCATGCTATAGGTTCCTATTGGATCCTGGCCAGTTGGAACAGTTACTTCGTTATAAAACCATTGCGAATTGGCAGGAGCAGTATATCCAAGATGCACAGAAGGTCCTCTTCTTGACCAATAAAAATTTGTAGGGTCATTAGCATATTGCACTCCCGACGCTACCGCTGTTCCGCTGATAATCAAATCGGAAACATCGCCATAATAACTACCTGTTTTACTTACGCCTTGGATGGTTACCTTTATATAACCGGCTGTGGTTACATTTATAGTACCTATTGCCCAGGTTTGGTAGGTATTACCTGTAACTGTTTTTGTAAAAGCTGTTCCGTTTACAGTTACCTTTATTGTACTACTTCCCGATGGTGCAACTATTCCTTTTAGCGCAACAGTTAAGGTACCAGTAACGCCAATGCGAAAATAAACACTTGTAACGGTTGATGAGCTTGTCCAATTATGCAATCCAGTGCTGTCGATTATTTCCGATGAGGCCAATGTTGTTATAAAACCATTACCACCTAACGGTACATCGAGCGAACTACCACCAAGTGAAAAAGTTTTTGATGATTGGGATTGATCAACCTTTGTAGTTGTAGGTGTTCGTGAGTCCTTTTTACAAGAAAAAAATAAAAAAATAATTAAACACATACTGAACCTTAAAATTGCACTTTTCATGTTGATTTGATTTATAGATTAATTAACTATTTGATTACAATGCATACCATCCTTACTATAGCGTGAGTAATATCCTCAATATCTGTAAACAGCGATCTCAGATAAAAATGCCAACGCCTCTTTCCCTTGTAATAAGGTCACTTTTAAATACCTGATGTTTGTTGGAGCAGACAAAGGATAGTCCTGATATGTTCCGTCTTCTTTACCCGGGTCAAATACTTGATTATCCAATAGCACATTCCATGTATTACCATCCAAACTTCCTTCAATTCTTAATAAAGTTGGGCCATAAGGGTTATTCTGACGCGGGGCTATAGATACTTTAGTTACATAAATAGGGTTAAGCATATCAAACTGTATCCAATGAGGATAGCTTGTAGTTGAGCCACCGCTATACCGCGAGTGCCAGATGGTTGTTAAATCACCATCAATTAAAGCGCTTGCCAACCCGGTATTTTCGCCTGATAATTGCTCCGAAGATGCTGTAGCTATCCAACCGGTAGTAGTCGCTTGCACTTCTTCTAACCTGGATGCAATTATGAACATACTTTTATTTGTACCAATGCTGTATCCATTTGCATTCATAATGCTTAATGGCAATAAATAGTCCTTAGCAGGGTCGAATTTGTTCGAAAAATAACTAAGTGTAATGGGATTGGACGCTAATCCCCCAGCCGGAATGGTAGCATTTAAACTACTAATTGTATAAGCATCAACAGGGAATAATAAATAAGGTGCAAGCCCATTATTCTGCCGTATTACGTTTAGGCTGTCAAAAGCTTTTTGGTCTATTGCAAATTGAACAGGAATGTCACTTTTAGGGTAACCAACAGCACCAAACGAAGCTGCGAAATTTATTGTTCTGGCGGTATCTGTAAATGGAAAGATGGTTAGATTTTGTGTGTTACTTCCTGATTTTATCACGTATACCGAAGCGTTTGCCTTTGAATCGGTTAGGGTTTCATAGGGCGCTGCATTTTTTTTACAAGCCGGGATAGTTAGTAAAACAAGCATCCCAATTGTTATATATGCTTTATAATTTTTCATAAAAATGTTTTTATGGTGTGAACTCATTTATTAGTATCCGGGGAATTGAACCAATTGTTTATTCCTGTCCATTTCATCTTGCCCGTAAGGGAAAAAATACATTTTGCGTACCCATGAGGTCCTGGTAAATGCAACTGTGCGCAAATGGAAAGCAGGATCAGATAATGATGTACCGGCATTCATATTCATACCATAGAAATTACCCCCTTGATTAGAGCCCGGCTGATCTGGGATTTTCCAGCGCCTAACATCGAAATACCGGTTACCTGCCTCGAAACATAGTTCTAACCTGCGCTCTAAACGAATTTGATTGCGCATTGCAGATTGCCCCAGGTCTGTAAGGGCTGGCAACCCAGCCCTGGTACGCACCCTGTTTAAATAAATCAGCATGTCGTTCCTGTTGCCCGTAGGGCTTTCATTTAATGCTTCGGCATAGTTTAAATAAAGTTCGGCCAGGCGGATCAGCATTGATGGCCTGTACGTGATTGTACCACCCGCATAAAACGACGGGGTAATGTTTTTACGTGCAGTATAGCCGGTTTTGGGCGAGTTTCTTGAATTGCCCCCTACCCCGCTGCTTCCTGTATTAAAAAACTCTACCCTTGAATTATTTGTTGAGCCAACATTAGCATCAGATACACCTGGGTTTAATGCGCCATTAAAGGTTATATCTACATAAAAACGCGGTTCGCGGTTGGTATACATTGTATTTGTACCGGCTACATAATAATCAGATGCAGTGCTTGTATAAGTATTTTCATTATAAGAACTATTCGTTGTCCGGGTACTGCCGTCAGCCATTCTAAAATCGTCTACAAGGTTTTGAACAACTGCCATACCATTGTATCCACCGCCTTGTACAGAACGTGGACAGCAATTAACCTCCCAACCATCGTAACTACTGCCTAAAAGATAATTTGAATGTGGCATAAGCCATATACCCTCGGTAGTGGCACCATCCCAAAACAGGTTACGGCAAGATAAAAACGCTGCAGTAAATTTATCTGGATTTGCCACCTGGTATAAGGATTTTCCATTTGCTTCAGCCAAATCAATTGCTGCTTTTGCTGCATCAGCAGCATTTTGCCATCTTGTTACATCTGCAGTTTGGTTAAACAATTGCGTCCCATCTAAATTTTTAAAATCACTTAGGTCGGTGTTGCCGTTAAATAACGGGCTTGCATGGTATAACAAAACCTCAGATTCTACTGCAGCAATAATCATTTGATTAATTCTGCCTGTTTGTGTACCACTTATAGTATTTGTGCCAATGGTATAATCATTTACCTGAACATCACTTTTCGCCTGTTCAAATTCGGCCATAATAAATTTCACACAGGCATCCCATGAACTTCGCGGTATTTGATTAGTATCTGATGTTACAGCAATTTTATTCGGGTCAACTATCACTACAGGCCCCATGGTTTTCATCATCAGCCAGTAATAATAAGCGCGTAAAAAACGGGCCTCGCCTTTGTATTGTTTTATTATTAAAGCACCATTCGCAAGCGAAGAAATTTCCTTATTGCCGTCAATTTTTAATAGAAAAATAGTGGCCAGCCTAATATTTTCGTAATAGCCCAATCCAGACAGATTGTTGCCCCCGGCGGTTAGTGAGCCCGTATTTATTGCCGGATTTACCCATTGACTGGCATCCATTTCGTCGCACATCATTGAATATTGATAAGTATAAGGCATTGCCCAAATATCAGGTATTCTGCTGTACAAGCCTGCCAGCCACTGTTCGGTTTCAGGTTTACTTGTAAAAATATCGTCTGTTTTAACAATATCGTCCGGAACTGTATCAAAATATTTTTTACAGCTTGTGGGTACAATCATGGTAGCGCAAAAAGCTGTCATGATTATTACTTTTATATAATTCTTTTTCATTTTATATGATCAGTTATTGAAATTTAACACGAAGACCAATGTTGTAAGTAGTAATGTTAGGATAACTGGCGTCATTATTATCACCCAGCTCCGGATCCCAGTATTTCCATCTGGAAAAGGTTAAAAGGTTAACCCCATTAGTGAAAATGCGTAACTGCTTAACACCAAGTTTAGGTATAGCATTATTAAAAGTGTAACCTAATTCCGCGCTTTTCAAACGAATGTAATCTGCTCTCTTGATCCAGTGAGTACTGGTTAAGTAGTTCTGAGAATTATCCTGGTTAGTAGACAGCCGCGGGTAAAAAGCATTAGGGTTAGGGTTTTGTACGGTCCACCTATCTAACATTGTGGTATAAGGGTTTCCATAAGTGTTACCGTTTGGAAAAGGTACAGTTCCATACCCCCCTATGTAGTTAAAATCTACCAGTGCAGTTCCCTGGAAAAACAAGGTTATATCAAAACCCTTATAACCACCGCCTAAACTTAAACCGTAAACTATACGAGGTATATCGCCATAACCTATTGCTGTTTGGTCAAGGTCGTTGATAATGCCGTCGCCATTCAGATCTTTGTAACGAATATCGCCCACCCGCACATCTCCGCTTTGTTTTGCTGAGTTATCAATTTCTTTCTGGCTTGTAAAATAACCCAGGGCTACGTATCCATAACGCTGTCCAATTGGCTGGCCAACCCTGTTTTCATAACTATATTGCCATGGTGGTAAACCATCTTTTACATCCAGGTTCGTATTATAAGTAAAAGTTCCTCTGAATGTTATGAAATTTTTATTGGTCCAGTTTTTTGTATAAGTTGAGGTTAGATCAATACCCTTATTATTGGTTTCGCCAATATTAGCATATGGTATATTTGACGTTGTAAAACCCGAATTGTATGGAATAATGTAATTAGGCAATAAAATACCTGTACGGCGCTCATTAAAAAGTTCAACAATAAATTGCAGATCATCCTTTAAAAAATTTATTTCGACGCCTAAATTCTGTCTGCGCGCCGTTTCCCATGAAACATTGCCCCCAATCTGAGTTTCAGCATAACCGGTAGACTGAACTGGATTATCTCCAAAATAATAAGATCCACCGGGCCCTATAGTTGATAAGTAAAGGAAACGTTTATTAGGGTCGGTTAAAGATGCATTGCCTGATAAACCATAGGTATAACGTAGTTTTAAATAAGAAACAACATTTTTCAATGGTTTAAAGAAATTTTCCTGCGATACTAACCAACCTGCACCTATTGATGGAAAGAAACCATAGCGTTTACTTGGAACAAATTCTTCTGAACCTGAGTAGCCAAAATTTCCTTCAAGAAAATACTTTTGTTCGTATCCGTAGGTGGCTCTTCCTACAACATTACGCTGGCGATATGGAATTGCTGTTTCCCAGTTAGTAACAACAGATGTAGCATCATTATAATCAGATTGATTGAATAAAAGCAAAGCGCTAACATCGCTCGCACCAAATTTGCGCGAATAATTTAGTGCCGATTCTACATATAACCTTCTGTCGTCATTACGGGTTAAGCTAAAATCCAACACATTGCTGCCAGGCTGTGAAATTTGGGTTATCAGGTTCCCGTTAGCGTCTCTGGGGTTATTTCTATCCGGTATGTAATAAGTTTGCACGCTTCTTGTCCGCGCAAGGTTGTTATACGTATTTACGTCAAAAGCAAACATTGCTGTAAGGGATAAGCCTTTAGTTAACACATCCAGATCTTGTGTAAACCGCAGATTTGAACGAACGCTATTTGTATATGCATTGGTATAACCGCTTTCTGTTAAATACATCAAAGGGCTACCTGTAAAATTCTGTGGTTGAGGCCATTGCCCGTTGGAATACCTGGGTGGCATGGCTACAGAAGGCGTAGAAACCGCATAGTTAAATATTTGGTTAATCCCGGCACTTGGCTGATTGGCATTAGTAATGTACCCGTTTATACCAAAATCCATTTTGGTTGTTTTGGTTAAATTGGCTGATGTATTACTGATAAAATTAAAACGATCTGATTTTAAGGTTGAATTATATGATTGAGTTTGATCGGTTCTATATAAACCTGTTTCACCATAGTAACCTACTGATACATAATAATTAGCATTTTCAGATCCCCCGTTAACATTTAAGGTAAACCTTTCATTATTGCCGAATTTTTTAAACAACTGATTATACCAGTTTACATTAGGATACAAATCCGGATCAGAACCTTTTATTGTATTTTCAATATCGCTTTGGCTGTAAACTGCATTTCGGCCTCTTGTAGTCAGGGCTTCGTTATATAGGTTCATATAAGTAGGGCCATCAACAAATTTGGGTAATTGAGTAAAACTGGTTAAACCCTGGTCTGCTTCGGCGCTAATTTGTGGTTTGCCAGCCTTGCCTTTTTTTGTGTTGATCAGTATTACACCATTCGCACCCCGCGTACCATAAACTGCTGTAGCAGAGGCATCCTTTAAAACAGTAAAACTTTCTATGTCCTCGGGGTCAATATTATTAATAGTACGATCTGGTACCCCATCAACCACCAATAGCGGGCCTTGCGGAGCTGATGAAAAAGTTGCCACACCCCTTATCAATAAACTTGCGGCATCCTGGCCCGGGGCCCCGCTTCTTTGTGTTGCCACAACTCCGGCTAACCTACCTGCAAGTAAAGTAGTTATGTCACCAACCGGAAGCCTTAATTCTTTAGGATCAATAGTTGATTGTGAACCAACAAGGCTTGCCTTTTTTTGCAAGCCATAACCCACAATTACTACCTCTTGTATACTGCCCTTTTCAGGCTCTAAGGTTACGTTTATCTCAATACTATTCTGTACAGAAACCAATTGCTTCTTGTACCCTACGAATGAAAATACCAGGGTATCTGTTGGTTCAACACCTATAGTATATTTACCATTATTATCTGTTGTCGTACCTCGCTTTGTTCTGCTAATGCGCACTGTTACGCCTGGAATTGTTGCCCCTAATTCATCTCTCACAATTCCGGAGATTTTAAATAAGGCCCCTACTTCTGATAAAGACTTTCGTTTTATGTAAACAATGTATTGCTTCTCCGAAACCTCTTTAAGGTCATAATTGTGCTCAGCCAAAAAATCGCCGATGGCCTTTGCAATTTTATCTTGTGGAATATCCAATATAGAAGCATCTACAACCAGGTCATTTACTTCATTTTGATTAATAGCAATATTAATCTGATATTTTTTATAAAGGATTTCAATAAAATCTTTAAATTTTATTTTTTCTGTAAAATTTTTTTTGTGTGATAAGGACTGGTCTAATTGTGAATTTTTATTGATTTGGTTTTGACGAACAAGTGCAAAACTGTTATTCAATCCAAACGTTATTAGCCCAGTTAATAGTAGTAATTTTATCTTCATTTTACTTTATTTTTTAGGTTTTTTAGTTAATTTGTGATTAGTTGTTGAAAAAGTTTTTAATCATAGGCTATTGGTTTAATGGTTATTACATTATTACTTTTGGATATAGAAGCTTTCAGCATCAATCCCAGGATATTTAAAAGCGTTTTTTGATCATGGGCCATTATACGCCCTGATAAATGGATATTATTAAACTTTTCGGGGTGTACTATTTCTACAGTGCAGTCATAATTGGCCTCTAACAGGTCTTTAATGTCCTCAGCAGAGGTATTGTTAAATTTATATTCGCCAGTTGTCCAGCCCATATACAAGTCGGCATTTGCTTTGTCTTGTAGTAGTTGGCCGCCTAATAATTGCACACGGTCGCCGGGGTGCAGGGTTTTAACCTGTGCATTGCTTTCTACACGTACCACCCCTGTTCGCACCACCACGCTGTATTGCAAGGCCTGGTTTTTAACATTAAATGATGTCCCTAAAACCCTGATACTCATTTTTTTGGTTTGTACCGTAAAAGGCTTACGGCGCCCATTACCATCCAGCACCTTAGCTACCTCAAAAAATCCATCGCCATTTAAATTTACCACGCGGGCTACCTGGTTAAAGTTGGCGGCATAACGCACCGAGCTACCTGGTTTTAGCCAAATTTCTGAGTGGTCGGGTAATTGAATTTGCTTTGCCGGTTGGTTTTCGGCTACGCTTATGATAACAAACTGATTTTGTTTTGAATGTTGGAAATAGAGCGCGGCACATGATAATATGACAATAGCGGCAGCGGCATATTTTAAATAATTTAAAGTGTACCTGCATGGCTTAGCGGTAATTTCGCCAACAGACCGTTCACGCTTAATCAAAATCTCTTCCCAAGTAGCTAACGGCGGCTGTGTTGCGGCTCGTTTGGCTTTTACAGTATTTAGTATATCCTTGATACGGAAATACAGTTCTTTGTTTTCATCGCTACTGTTAACCCAATCCAAAACCTTAACGGATTCCCTTTTGGTTGCTTTCCCACTTAAATACTTTATAATCAGTTTATAAAGCGGATCATTCTCTTGAGTTTTATGCTCCATATAAAGAGAAGACGACAAGACTTCAATTTATACGTATTGGGAAAGAGAAAAAAAATGAAAATATTATAGAGTTTGATTTTAAGCGGAAATCGCTTTTATATTGCTGCTTAAAAGAGGATAAAAAATAAGTAGATGGTACGCATAACCAGCTTCAATTGCTTTACGGCCTTGTAAATATGTGTTTCAACAGTTCTTGGCGAAACGCCCAGCTCTTCTGAAATCTGAATGGTCTTTTTCCCTGAAAAATATTTTGAATGGATAATTTCTTTGCATTTTGGTGGCAAGCTTTCTAACGCAATGTACAAGGCCTGCTCATTTTCATTGAGCGTTAAGCTTAGGTTTTTATCAGGGTCAAAGTAATTTAATTCATCTCTGCTCAACTGAATAGCCTGGGCAACATATTTATCACGGACATTTTTTGATTTAGTATAATCAAAATACTTGTTCTTGATAGCCCTATATACATAACTTTCCAGAGTAACGGTTATGCTTATACTTCCGCATTTGTTTAGCAATTGCAGAAAAACATCCTGAACTATATCTTCAGCAACCTCCACCTCAACAAATTTACTGGCAAAAGCCACGAGTTTGGCATAATGCTTTATAAAAAGAGCCCTTATATCACACTCAGTAAGATGCTGGCTATCAGTCATTAATAATAAGCTAATTAATTTATAAGATGAATTCTCCCGTTTAATTATTCCGAAATTAGAAATACAACCAGCAAGTGCAGCATAATTGCAACATAAAGCATAGCGCAAACGTTTGATAAATCCGGCCAGAAATTATGTCTGGGCTTAATACACAGTTAACTGAGCTCTTTCAAATACAACCTTTATAGTTAACCTTACTGGTTTTACTATCGGAAGAAGCTTCAACAATGGTTTATTACCATGTAGCTAAATTTTTTAAGATGAATAACTAAACTTTTACTAAAACGAAACTATTTTTAGAATAGAAAAAGGCGGATTTTATTGCTAATCAAACGTTTGCACAGTATTATATATCTGGACCATTGATTGAGACCATGAATAAGGTAATTGTTCGTTTCTTAAAACAGGCGTATAAAACATGCGCTACCATTCGGGTAACAATAACGCGAACCTGTGTCACGCATATCATCGGTGAACTGTATATGCTCGCCGCTGTTAAGCGACAATAATAATCCTTGCGGTTTGCTTTTTATAGACCTTACAAATGTTATTTGCTAATCATTTGTCGACGATACAGACTGGTTGAAGCTGCTTGCCGCAGCTGCATGGATTTAGCTTTTAAAAAGATTAGTGATGTTTCAAAGTCGACACTGTTTTAAAGTATTATGTTCAAAACCTTTTTTCACTGTTTTTAACCCGGTAAATATGCCAATATCATATTGATGTGGGTTACGATCAAAGCGTTCGTGTGGTTTGAAATACTTATTGGGCATAATTATATGTTTAGATTGTGAAAACATATAATGTAAACTATAATCTTTAAAAGTGTTTAAACTACCTTATATGGAGCAGCTTACAATTTAATAGATAGTTCAAGATGGCCGCCTAATCCTACTTCTATGATCTTCCTTAAAGTGGCTACTCGTACATCCTGTACATCATTTTCTACTTTGGATATATAGGCTTTGGTTGTCCCGCATTTATTAGCCAGTTCGGTTTGTGTCAGCCCTTTGGCCTTGCGGGCTTCGTGAATTAATGCACCTAATTTAAACTCTTCAAAGCCTTGTTCAAATTTTTCCCGCTTTGGTGTTCCTTTATGGCCGTACTCTTTATCAATAAAGTCGTCCAGCGTAATTAAATTATCGTTTTTCTTCATGGTATAACTCTTTTATTTTCAATGCCTTTTCTATTTCCTGTTTGGGGGTCTTTTGTGTCTTTTTTTGAAACCCGTTAGCCAATACAATTAATTTCCCCTCGTCAAAAAAGCAAAATATCCTAAAAATATCATTGCCTGATTGAACCGTTATTTCAAACAATCCTGCTGTACCGTCTAAATGCTTTAAATAGGTTTCAGGCACTTGCTGTACTTCCTCGATCAGTTTAAATGTCCAGATGATCTTATCCTTAACTTTCTGTCGTTGTTTAGCTAAGAACTCCGGGAAATACTGCTTATAGATCGTTATGGTTCTAAATTTGTTGCTTGCGCTTATAACTATACAAACATAAACAAAGTTGCCATTTCGGGCAACTTTTAATTAATGATATTATTCCCTCTCTTATTTGAATTGACACTACTGGTTAGCCATTCGCTTTTTCAAGTTCTGCATATCCTCGCTAAGTTTTTGTTCTACCACCTTTGCATATACTTGCGTGGAGCGTATTGTAGTATGTCCAAGCATTTTACTTACTGATTCAATTGTACCATCGGCCAGTTTATCTTTCATTTCGGTGTTATGGTAGTCCCCAAGCTTAATTAAAGTGACCTCATTTTCATCTGCGCCCAGGAATAGAGATTTTACGGCATCAACTGTAACCACTTTTTT